>Ga0265293_10001610_pt1 | contig 48528 bp, 43 predicted proteins | sample Munlanlewell138R_FD_192505 | JGI IMG/M metagenome (GOLD analysis project Ga0265293, IMG submission 192505) | Leachate microbial communities from a municipal landfill in Southern Ontario, Canada - Leachate well 138R | ecosystem: Engineered > Solid waste > Landfill > Unclassified | place: Canada... | reverse complement strand
TCCAGACGCTCAAGACGCTGCTGCACCGCATTTACAAATAGGGTGGCGCGCCCGCACGAGGCAGCGGCGGGAGCCACCGACCCGCTTCGTCCGTAGCCTGCAAGCGGCCCATTGCTGCACCGCACATCCGTTGTCAGCTAGCAAACTGCTAGCAATTCGGTCAAACTGGCGTATATTGTGCGAAAGCCTCCGCTCCTGGCGGAACGCACACAGGAGACTGCGCATGAATGCCAAGGACAACGCTGCCGCGATCCGCCTGCTGGATCTGCTGGAGTCGCGCTACGCCATCCGCGTGATCTGGGCCCTGAGCGACGGACACCCCCAGACCTTCCGTCTGCTGCAGGACAGCGTCGGCGGCGTGACGCCCAACACCCTCAATACCCGGCTCAAGGAGCTGCGGGCGGCACGCCTGGTGGATCACACGGGCGACGGCTACCGCCTGACACCGCTGGGCGCCGACCTGGCCCGCCGGATGCAGGACATGCAGCAGTTCGCCCACAAGTGGGCCCGTGCCACGGCCACCCGCGGCTGAGGAGCCGTCAGGAGGCCACCACGGTCTGGCGCTGCTCGCCCAGGCCCCGGCCACCCAGGGTGACGACGTCGCCGGCACGCAGGAACGTCGGCGGTTTCATGCCCATGCCCACCCCCGGCGGTGTTCCGGTCGGAATCACGTCACCGGGCTGCAGGGCCATGAAGCGGCTGAGATAGCTCACGATCTGCGCCACGCCGAAGATCATGGTGCGCGTGCTGCCGCGCTGGCGGGGCTGGCCGTTGACGTCCAGCCACAGATCCACGTCCTGCGGGTCACCCAGTTCGTCCGGCGTCACCAGCCATGGCCCCAGCGGGCAGTGCGTCGGGTAGCTCTTGCCCTTGACCCACTGGCCCCCGCGCTCAATCTGGGCACTGCGCTCGGACACATCGTTGACCAGGCAGTAGCCCGCCACGTGGCGCAGGGCATCGGCCTCGGCCACCTGGAAGGCGCGCTCGCCGATCACCACGCCCAGCTCGACCTCCCAGTCCAGCTTGAGCGAGCCTGGCGGCAGCCAGATGTCGTCGTTGGGACCGCTGACCGAGCCACTGTGCTTGTTGAACACCACCGGCTCGGGCGGCACCGGCATGCCTGACTCGGCCGCGTGGTCGGCGTAGTTCAGGCCGATGGCCACCACATTGCCGATGCCACCCACGCACGGCCCCAGCCGTGTGCCGGCGGGCACCAGCGGCAGGGTCGCCGGATCGATGGCGGCCAGCCTCGCCATAGAATCACGTCCCAGGCTGGCCGGCCCGATGTCGGCGATCTGTCCGGACAGGTCGCGCCATGTGCCGTCGGCAGCGATCAAACCGGGTTTCTCGGCACCGGGGGCGCCATGTCGGATCAGTTTCATGATGAGGTCTCCTCGCGTGACAAATATCCCTTGGATGATCCTATTGTCACCCCGGCAGCATCGGCCTGCAGGAGCTCTTGAACTTCTGGCCGACACCCCCATATGGGGCGGGATGGCAGCGGTGCTGCCTGGCCGCCTCTTTCATTCTTCATCTGTCCACGGACGACCGATCCACCCTGGAACGCCATGACATCAGAGAACACGCCTCCCAAGGAAGCACCCTCGACCGACCATCCCAGCCCGGAAGAGGTGCTGGCCGCCGCCGCAGCGACCGAGGCCGACGAACTGGCCGCACTGGCCGCTGAGGTGGCCGACCTCAAGGCCAAGAACGCCGATCTGGCCGACCAGTTCCTGCGTGCCAAGGCCGAGGCTGAAAACGCCCGCCGCCGCGCCGAGGAGGAAATCGCCAAGACCCGCAAGTTCGCCGTGGAAGGCTTCGCCGAAGGCCTGCTGCCCGTGCTCGACAGCCTGGAGGCAGGCTTGGCCGTGCAGGAAGCCACCGCCGCCCAGTTGCGCGAAGGCACCGAAGCCACGCTGCAGCAACTGCTCGGCGCCCTGGCCCGCAACAAGGTGGTGCCCATCGCCCCCGCCACGGGTGAAAAGTTCGATCCGCACCAGCACCAGGCCATCAGCATGGTCCCGGCCGAGCAGGATCCCAACACCGTGGTGACGGTGCTGCAAAAGGGCTACCTGATCGCCGAGCGCGTGCTGCGCCCGGCCCTGGTCACGGTGGCAGCGCCCAAGTAAGGACAGTGCTCCGGCTGCACCGCCGGTCCACTTGAATTCCACAGACTTATCCACATCTCTCCAACAATTCAGACTTTCCTTTCGCAGGAGCCACACATCATGGGAAAAATCATCGGTATCGACCTGGGCACGACCAACAGCTGCGTGTCCATCATGGAAGGCAACACCACCAAGGTGATCGAAAACAGCGAGGGTGCCCGCACCACGCCGTCCATCGTGGCCTACCAGGAAGACGGTGAAGTGCTGGTCGGCGCGTCGGCCAAGCGGCAGGCGGTCACCAACCCCAAGAACACCCTGTTTGCCATCAAGCGCCTGATCGGACGCAAGTTCACCGAGAAGGAAGTGCAAAAGGACATCGACCTGATGCCCTACGCCATCGTGGCCGCCGACAACGGTGACGCCTGGGTGGAGGTGCGCGGCAAGAAGATCTCGGCCCAGCAGGTGTCGGCCGACATCCTGCGCAAGATGAAGAAGACCGCCGAAGACTACCTGGGTGAACCCGTGACCGAGGCTGTCATCACCGTGCCGGCCTACTTCAACGACGCCCAGCGCCAGGCCACCAAGGATGCCGGCCGCATCGCCGGTCTGGAGGTCAAGCGCATCATCAACGAACCCACCGCCGCGGCGCTCGCCTTCGGTCTGGACAAGCAGGACAAGGGCGACCGCAAGATCGCCGTCTATGACCTGGGTGGCGGCACCTTCGACGTGTCGATCATCGAGATCGCCGACGTCGATGGCGAAAAGCAGTTCGAGGTGCTGTCCACCAACGGCGACACCTTCCTCGGCGGCGAGGACTTCGACCAGCGCATCATCGATTTCATCATCGGCGAGTTCAAGAAGGAACAGGGCGTGGACCTGTCCAAGGACGTGCTGGCCCTGCAACGCCTGAAGGAAGCGGCCGAGAAGGCCAAGATCGAGCTGTCCAACAGCGCGCAGACCGACATCAACCTGCCCTACATCACGGCCGACGCGACCGGGCCCAAGCACCTGAACATCAAGCTCACGCGTGCCAAGCTCGAAGCCCTGGTGGAGGACCTGATCGAGCGCTCGATCGCCCCGTGCCGCACCGCCATCAAGGACGCCGGCATCAGCGTCAGCGACATCGACGACGTGATCCTGGTCGGCGGCCAGACCCGCATGCCCAAGGTGCAGGAGAAGGTCAAGGAATTCTTCGGCAAGGAACCGCGCCGCGACGTCAACCCCGACGAAGCCGTGGCCGTGGGCGCCGCCATCCAGGGCCAGGTGCTTTCGGGTGACCGCAAGGACGTGCTGCTGCTGGACGTGACCCCGCTGTCGCTGGGCATCGAGACCATGGGCGGCGTCATGACCAAGATGATCCAGAAGAACACCACGATCCCGACCAAGTTCTCGCAGGTCTTCTCGACCGCCGAGGACAACCAGCCGGCCGTGACGATCAAGGTGTTCCAGGGCGAGCGCGAGGTGGCCGCCGGCAACAAGCTGCTGGGCGAGTTCAACCTTGAGGGCATCCCGGCCGCACCGCGCGGCATGCCGCAGATCGAGGTGACCTTCGACATCGACGCCAACGGCATCCTGCACGTCTCGGCCAAGGACAAGGGCACCGGCAAGGAAAACAAGATCACCATCAAGGCCAATTCGGGCCTGAGCGAGGAAGAAATCCAGCAGATGGTCAAGGACGCCGAGCTCAACGCCGCCGAAGACAAGAAGAAGGTCGAGCTGGTGCAGGCCCGCAACCAGGCCGAGGCCATGGTCCACGGCGTCCAGAAGAGCCTGGCCGAGCACGGTGACAAGCTGGATGCCGGCGAGAAGGAAGCCATCGAATCGGCCATCAAGGCCGTCGAGGAAGCCGCCAAGGGCGAGGACAAGGCCGACATCGAGGCCAAGACCGAGGCCCTGATGACCGCCAGCCAGAAACTGGGCGAAAAGGTGTACGCCGCCTCGCAGGCCGAAGCGGCCGCCAGCGGCGCCACGGAAGGCGGCCAGCAGGCCGGCGCCGGCGCCTCGTCCGGCGGCAACGACGACATCGTCGATGCCGAAGTCAAGGAAGTGAAGAAGGGCTGACGATCGGCGGCCGGCATGGCCGATGCCCCCTAGCCGCCGCGTCGGGGTGACCTGACGCGGCGTTTGTGCTCACAGCCCCTCCCACGCGCATCACGCAAAACACCCACCATGGCCAAACGCGACTTTTACGAAGTGCTGGGCGTCCCCAAGAACGCGTCCGACGACGAAATCAAGAAGGCTTACCGCAAGCTGGCAATGAAGTACCACCCTGACCGCAACCAGGGTGAGGCCGCCAAAACCGCCGAGGAGAAATTCAAGGAGGTCAAGGAAGCCTACGAAATGCTGTCGGACCCCGACAAGAAGGCCGCCTACGATCAGTATGGCCACGCTGGTGTGGATCCGAACATGCGCGGTGGCCCGGGTGCCGATGGCTTCGCCGGCTTCGGCGACGCCTTCGGCGACATCTTCGGCGACATCTTCGGTGGTGCGCGGCGCGGCGGTGGCCGCCAGGTGTACCGCGGCGCCGACCTGTCCTACGCGATGGAAGTCACGCTGGAGGAAGCGGCCAACGGCAAGGACGCCCAGATCCGCATCCCCGCCTGGGACGACTGCGAGGCCTGCCACGGCAGCGGCGCCAAGCCCGGCACCAGCGCCCAGACCTGCTCGACCTGCCATGGTCAGGGCGTGGTGCAGATGCGCCAGGGCTTCTTCAGCGTCCAGCAGACCTGCCCGCACTGCCACGGCAGCGGCAAGATCATCCCCGACCCCTGCCCGTCCTGCCATGGTCAGGGCAAGATCAAGCGCCAGAAGACGCTGGAGATCAAGATCCCGGCCGGTATCGACGATGGCCAGCGCATCCGTTCCAGCGGCAACGGCGAGCCCGGCCAGAACGGCGGCCCGGCGGGCGACCTGTACATCGAGATCCGGCTGCGCAAGCACGACATCTTCGAGCGCGATGGCGACGACCTGCACTGCCAGGTACCCGTGGGCATGACCACGGCGGCGCTGGGCGGCGAGATCGACGTGCCCACCCTGCAGGGCAAGGCCACCATCGACCTGCCCGAGGGCACCCAGAGCGGCAAGACCTTCCGTCTGCGCGGCAAGGGCATCAAGGGCGTGCGCAGCAGCTACCCCGGTGACCTGTACTGCCACATCGCCGTCGAGACCCCCGTCAAGCTCACCGAGCACCAGCGCAAGCTGCTCAAGGAACTCGACGAGTCGTTCAAGAAGGGCGGCCACAAGCACAGCCCGAACGACAAGGGCTGGTTCGAAAAAGCGAAAGCGTTCTTTTCGTGAGGCAACGGCGCGCAACGCGCCGTTGCGGCACGGCTAGCAGCCGCGAAACCGTGGCTTGCGCCGGTCCTGGAAGGCCTGCCTGCCCTCGGCAAAGTCCGCGCTGGCCGAGGTCACGCGTTCCCGCTCCCGCATCCGGTCCATGTCGGCCTGACCGGCGGCGATCTCGTTGAGCGACCGCTTGGTGGCCTGCGCCGCCAGCGGCGCCAGGGCCGCGACATCGTCGATCAGCCGCTCGACCGTGGCGTCGAAGTCCTGCGGCGCCGCCAGCGCCTCCAGGCAACCCATGTGCCACAGCATGTCGGCCGAGAGCGGGCGGGCGGTGAGGAACGCCCGCTTGGCCCCCGACAGGCCCAGCCGTGCGACATAGCGCTGCAGACCGGCCGGGTAGTAATGCAGGCCCAGCGCCGCGGCCGGCATGCGGAATTCGGTGCCGCTCAGGCCCACGATCAGGTCGCAGGCCAGTGCCAGGTCGGTCGCACCACCGTACACGCTGCCGTTGAGCGCGCACACCGTGACCGGCCGCAGCGCGGCCAGTGCGTTGGCCACGCGTTCGAACAGCCGCGGATCGCTGCGCGGCTCGCTGAAACTGCCGATATCGTAGCCCGCACAGAACACCGGCCGCGGCTGCCCCTGCGTGCAGGCGGTGAGCTTGAGCACGCGGATGCTGGTGTCGGCATCGATGCGCTCGAACTGCTCCAGCAGGCGGTGCAAGTCACCTGCCTCCAGGCGGTTGCGGTGCGCGGGCCGGTTCAGCGTGATGGCGGCCACGCCCTCGTGCACCGAGAGCACGGGTGCGGAGGGTGCCAAAGTGTCAATGCCCGTCATAGATCTCCCACGTGTTGTCTCCTGCGGCCTCGCCAGCCGGGTGCCCGAGCCACCGGCGTGGCCGCCATGGCCCGCTCAGTCCAGTGTCTGCCATGCGGCAAAGGCCAGTCCGGTGCCCGTCAGCGCCGGCGTGCGGTAGGCCGGCACGTATTCGATCCACGCCAGGTCCAGGTCGCGCGCCATTTCTCCCACAATCAGCCAGTTGCGGATCTCGGAGCTGCCGGCCTGCAGCAACCGGGGATCGAGGGCCGCCATCGCGGCGCTGTCCTTGTCGCGAATGGCCCGGATGACCTGCTGGTCCAGCGCCTCGTCGACCACGAAGTGGCTCAGGCCGCCGGAGGCGATGACGCCGACCCGCAGATCCTGGGGCCACGCGGCGATCAGGTCGCGCAATGCCGCACCGAGCGCCACGCAGCGGCGTGGCGTGGGCTGATTGGGCGGATCAAAGGTGTTCACGATCACCGGAACCACCGGCAGCATGGGTTCACGCAACAGCCTGCGGTGGACGAACTGGAACGCGTGGCCTTCGAACTGCCCCGGCTCCAGGCCATCCATGGCGGTGATGTCGAAGTCCCGGTCGCACAACTGGCGGATCAGCCACTCGGCCAGATCGCTCTGGACCGGGTAGTCACGGTCCACCTCGGGTTCGTGACGCAGCATCCGTGCCGACTTGACCCAGTTGTCGCCGGCGGCGGCCGGCTCCCGGGCGGTGTTGCGGATGGTCTTGCCGTAGTAGATCGCGAACGCGGGGGTGTTGCTGGTCCGGAACAGCTCGGTCTGGTCGTCACCGACGATCACCAGCACATCCAGCCGTGCCGCCTCGATGCGCTGGCTCAACTGCTCCATCGCGGCCACCGTCGCGTCGTAGCGCTCCCCCATCTTCTCGGCCGTCACCATCGCCTCGGCGTCGGCAGGCGCGCTGGCCAGCAAGGCCTCGTAATCGGTCTTGCGACCTTGCTTGTCGTAGTAGTGGGCATTCTTCGTATCGATGACGCGAAAGCCATGCTGCCAGTCCTCGCGTTGCGAAACCAGCATGATGCTGTGGGATGAGCCGAAAGCGGCGACCAGTCGTGCCATGGGGTGTCCTTCAGAACATGTCAAACAACGTATCGGGCGCGCAGTTGCGCGATCTGCGCCGGGTCATAACCCAGACCGGTCAGGATCGCGTCGGTCTGGTCGCCTTGATGCGGGGCCGGCTCCATCGGCCCGTCGTTGCGGGGGTAACGCGAGAACTGCATGGGCAGGGCCACCACGTCGATGTCGCCCAGCTCGGGATGGTGCATCGGGCGCGCCATGCCCAGGTGCCTGACCTGCGGGTCCTCGAACATGCGGTCCACCGTATAGATCGGACCGCACGGCACCCCCGCCTTCAACAGGCGCTCGGTCCATTCGGCGGTGCTGCGTGTCCTGAACACCGCACCGATGGCGGCGTTCACGCGGGCACGGTTCTTCACCCGCTCCGGATCCGAGCCGAAGCCGGGCTCATGCACCAGGTGGGGCACGTCCAGGGCGTCACACAGACGCTTCCACATGGTCTGACCGATCGCTGCGAGGTTCAGGTAGCCATCGCTGGTTTCAAAGACACCGGTCGGCACCGTCAACGGGTGTTCGTTGCCAGTGGCGGTCGGCACCTTCCGGTCGATCAGCCACTGCGCGGCCTGGAAGTCGAGCATCGCAATCTGGGACTCGAGCAGCGAGGTTTGTACCCACTGGCCTTCACCCGACACCTCGCGTTCGAGCAGCGCGGCCATGATGGCCTGGGCACAGAAATGCCCGGCGCACAGATCGGCGATGGGGATGCCCACGCGCATCGGGCCGTCCTCGGGCTTGCCGGTCACGCTCATCAGCCCTCCCATCCCCTGGGCAATGGAATCGAAGCCGGGCCACTGGGCATATGGACCGTCCTGGCCAAAGCCGGAGATGCTGGCATAGACCAGGCGCGGGTTGATGGCCCGCAGTTCGTCGGGACCGATGCCCAGACGGTACTTGACGTCGGGCCGGTAGTTCTCGATGAACACGTCGGCCTTCTTCACCAGCTCGTGAAGAATGGCCAGCCCCTCGGGCTCCTTCATGTTGAGCGTGAGGCTCTCCTTGTTGCGATGCAGGTTCTCGTAGTCGGCCCGGTTGTGGTCGCGCCCGCCGATCATGTCGTCACCCCCGGGGGCCCCGGGCGGGATTTCCAGTTTGATGACACGGGCACCCAGATCGGCGAACGTGCGGATGGCCGTCGGTCCGGCACGCACCCGGGTGGCATCCAGAATGGTGAAGCGCGACAGCGGGCCCACCCGCGGAGCGGGCGGCGGAGGGGCAGTGGTGGCGATCGACATCCGTTGCTCTCTCAAAGGGGTGTGAACATGGGCACATGGTGGCCGCCCTCGCTGGGCTTGAACACCACGCGCACGGCCTGTCCGATGGCGACATCGGCCGGGTTGCAATCCACCAGATTGGTCATCAGCGTGACACCCTCGCTGAGGGTGACGAACGCCAGGGTGTAGGCCGCCTCACCTTTGCCCATGGTACTGAACGAGTACACGACACCGGTCCCGGCGGCCTGCAGCCATTCGGTGTCGTCGCTCAGGCAATGCGGGCAGATGTCGCGCGGGTAATGGTGGACCTCGCCACAGCCGCGGCATCGCTTGAGCAGCAGACGGCCTTCGTCGGCCGCCTCCCAGTAGGGCCGGGATTCGGGCAGCACGCGGGGCGCCGGGATCCGGCGCGGCCCCGCCGGAGGCCGCGCCGGCCGGTCGGTTTTTTCCTGCAGGGTGTTGGCAGGGGTCATGGTGTCAGATCCTCTCCAGAATCAGGGTCGCCGCGGTGTGGCGGGAGGCCAGTGCACCGCCGATGCCACTGACCAGCGCCAGGCCGCAGCCAGGCACCTGGACCACCGGATGGGCTTCACCGCGCAACTGGCGAACGGCTTCGATGACCTTGGTGATGCCGCCACGGTTGGCCGGGTGGTTGTTGCACAGCCCGCCGCCATCGGTATTGAAGGGCAAGCGGCCCACCCCCGAGATGAGGTTGCCGTCCATCACGAACCGCCCGCCCTGTCCTTTCGGGCAGAAACCCAGGTCTTCGAGCTGCATCAGCACCGTGATGGTGAAACTGTCGTAGAGCGAGACGTACTGGATGTCGGCCGGCGTGACGCCCGCTTCGGCAAACGCCAGAGGTCCGGACCAGGCCGCCGCCGAGTAGGTCAGATCGATCCGCCCGCCCATCCCGTGCTTGGGCGCCTCCCCCGTCCCGCGCACGCTGACCAGGGGCCGGCCATTGCCGCGCGCAAGCTCGCGTGCGATATCGGGCCGCGCCACGATCACGGCCCCGCCACCATCGCTGACCACACAGCAATCGAGCCGATGCAGCGGATCGCTGACGATCGGCGAACCCAGCACATCGTCAACGGTGACGGGATCGCGCAGCATCGCATGGGGGTTGTGCTGTGCGTGGTGCGAAGCGGCCACCTTGATCCAGGCCAGTTGTTCGCTCGTGGTACCGAACTCGTACATGTGGCGCTTGGCGACGGCCGCATACAGGTTCTGCGTGGCAGGACCGTAAGGCAGCTCGAACGCCAGCTCGGGGGCATCGGGATCGGGCGGCTTCAGGGCCAGCGGTGCCCTGCCCCCCTGCCCCTGCCTGGCCGCCGCCTGCGCGGCAAGCATCTGGGCACGCGGGCGCCCCGCCAGGGTGATCAGGGCCACGTTGCAGCGGCCGGCCGCAATGGCTTCTGCCGCGTGTGCGACGTGCAGGATGGGCGCCGAGCCACCGCATTCGGTGGAGTCCACGTGGCGCAGCCTGAGCCCCAGGTATTCGGCCACCGTGGTCGTGCCCAGGCCGGGCGCGTCACCGGCGCAGAAGTAGCCATCGATGTCGTCCTTGGACAGGCCGGCGTCCGCCAGCGCACCCTTGGCCACCTCGGCGTGCAGGCGCACCACCGACAGGTGGTCGGCCTGTCGGGTGGGATGTTCGAACGCCCCCACAATGCAGGCGGATCCCTTCAGACTCATGTCGTGCCCCCGGTTTGACGGTTCACTTGTCGGGGGTGAAACCGGTGGCCTTGATGATGGGACCCCAGTAGGCCAGTTCGGCACGCTGCACACGGTCCATCTCCTGTGCCGGCCGGAAATCCGGGTTCAGCATGGCCTTGTGGATCAGGGTATCCCGGACTTCGGGCAGGTTCAGCGTGTAGCGCAAGGCGTTCTGGATCCGCTCCAGCGCCGCCGGGGGGGTGTGGGCAGGTGCCCACATGCCCGTCCAGGCATCCCCGGTGTCGATCGGGATGCCCTGTTCCTTGAAGGTCGGCACATCCGGCAGCAACGGCGAGCGCTGGGCACCGAAGACGCCCACCACCCGGACCTTGCCACTTTTCTGGTGCGGCAGGATATCGCCGGCGGTCATGACACCGGCAGGCACCTGGCCACCCAGCAGGTCGGTCACCAGCGGCCCATTGCCGCGGTAGGGGATCGCCTGCAGGTTCACCCCCAGCGCCGCGCCCATCTGAAGCCCCGTGAAGTGCGTCTGGCCACCGGCCCCTGCCGTGCCAAAGCTGGCCCCTTCCGGATGGGCCTTGACCCAGGCCTGGTACTCCTTGACGGTCTTGGCGCCCGTGTGCTGCCCCACCGCAAGGGCCAGCGGGTAGGACACCACCATGCCCACGGCGGCAAAGTCGCGCAACATGTCGTAGCGCAGCACCTCAGGGGGGTACAGCAGCGTCTGGAAGACCGGCGTCGCGTTGGGCGCAATCATGAAGGTCGTGCCATCCGGTGCGCTGCTCTTGAGCGCCTGCGCCGCCAGCCGGCCGCCGGCCCCCGGTTTGTTCTCGATGATGATGGTCTGCTTGAGCACCACCGACATCTTTTCGGCCAGCAGGCGGGCCACCGTGTCGGTGGACCCCCCGGGCGGAAACCCGACCAGGAACCTGATCGGCTGCGTTACCTGGGCGTGGACCGCCATCGAGGCGCTCAGCAAGGTGCCCAGCAGGGCGGACGTGAAGGTCTTGCGTTTCATGGGCTGTCTCCTGGTCGTTGTGAAAAAAAGCGGATGTCCTCACGCCGCCTGGCCGCTGGTGATCGCGACCAGGGATTGCAGGTGCCACGAGGCGTCACCGAACAGTTGCCCGATGACCATCAGGCGCTTGGTGCAATGACCGACGCGACATTCATCGGTCATGCCCATGGCGCCATGCATCTGGATGGCCGACAGGCCGAGCTGGCGGCCTTGCTGACTGACCAGCACCTTGGCCGCCGACACCAGGCGCCGGCGCTGCATGGGCTCGTCGGCCTCCACCGCCATGGCGGCGGCACAGGCCATGGACTTGAGCTGCTCCAGCGCGATCACCATGTCGGCCAGCCGGTGCTGCAGCACCTGGAACTTCGCCAGCGGCGCGCCGAACTGCCGGCGGGTGCGCAGGTGTTCCGCGGTGTGTTCGATGAGCACCTCGGTCACGCCCACGGCCTCGGCACACAAGGCGGCCACGGCCGCATCCAGCGCGGCCTCGACCGCCTCGCCGGCGGCCCCCGGAACGCCCAGGACCCGTTCGGCACCGACGTGCACGTCGGCCAGCGTGACGTGCGCCGCCCGGCGGCCGTCCAGGGTGTCGAAGCCATGCACCTGCACGCCCGGCGCCTGCGCGTCCACCAGGAAGACCGCCAAGCCATCGCCCGGGGCTCCTGGCACGCCGGCGCGGGCCACCACCAGCAACAGGCCGGCACTGTCGCCGTGGAGCACACCGGTCTTGCGGCCGTTGAGCACGTAACCATCCCCGGATGGCCTGGCCTGCATCTGCAGGCGGCGCCAGTCGTAGCGCACGCCGTCTTCGTACAAGGCCACACCGGCCTGTACGGTGCCACTGGCCAGGTCTGGCAACCAGCGGCGCTGCTGCGCCGGCGAACCGAGGCGCCACAACAGCTCGCCCGCCAGGACGGTACTGGCCACAAAGGCAGCACCGCCCAGCGCGCGGCCGAGCTCCTGTGCCACCACCATGACCTCGACCGGGCCTTGTCCGCTGCCACCCATCGCCTCCGGGAACGGCAACCCCAGCAAACCCAGCTCGGCCATGCCGGACCAGCGCCTCGTCGCCTGCTCGGGTGTTTCCGGGTTGCCCCGGTGTTCGAGCTTGTACTCGCCATCGCAAAAGCGCCGCACCGCGTCGCGCAGCGCCAGGTGATCGTCGTTCAGGGAGAAGTCCATCGCATGTCCTCGGGGCTTGGGCTCAGAATGCGTCCAGCGCGGCGCGGGCGATCAGGTTGCGCTGCACTTCGCTGGTCCCGCCATAGATCGTGAGCTTTCGGGCGTCCAGGCAGTTGGCCGCCAGCGCCACCAGTGACGGGTCGGTGGGGGCTTCGTCCAGATGTTCCAGGTGCTGCGCAGCCAGGGAAAAGGGCACGGCATCCGGACCCGCGATCTCCAGCAGGGTCTCGAAGATCGCCTGGCGAAGTTCCGTACCGCGCACCTTCAGCATCGACGCCTCCACCTCGGGCATGCGGCTTTGCTGGTTGGGGCTGAGCAGGCGCAGCGCGGTGAACTCCAGCGCCATCAGCTCCACCTCGAACTGCGCCAGGCGCGCCTGCAGCAACGGGTCCTCGCCCAGGCCCTGCTGCCTGGCCAACTGGCGGGCACGGGCCAGTTGCTGTTTGCACGAACCGATGCCGGCGATGCCGGTGCGCTCGTGGCCCAGCAGGTACTTGCCATACGACCAGCCCTTGTTCAGTTCCCCGACCAGGTTCTCCACCGGCACACGCACGTTGTCGAGGTAGCACTCATTGAGGTCGGTGCCGCCTTCGAGCATGCGGATAGGGCGCACGGTGATGCCTGGCGATGCCATGTCGATCAGCAAAAAGGAGATCCCCTCCTGTGGTTTGGCCGCCTGGGGATCGGTGCGCACCAGGGCAAACATCATCGAGCACCAGTGGGCATACGACGTCCAGACCTTGTGGCCATTGACGACGAAATGCTTGCCGTCGGGCTCCAGCACGGCGGTGGTTCGCACGGTCGCCAGATCGGAGCCGGCACCCGGCTCCGAAAAGCCCTGCGCCCACCAGGTGGTGCTTTGCCGGATGCCGGGCAGGTATTTCTTTTTCTGCTCCTCGGTGCCGAAGGCCTGCAACACGGGGCCGAGCATCTGGATGCCGCTGGCAATGATGCGGGGTGCATTGCCCAGCAGGGTTTCCTCGTCGAAGATGTAGCGCTGCACGGCGGTCCAGCCGGGGCCGCCATACGCCTTCGGCCACGAGGGTGTGAGCCAGCCACGCTCCTCCAGGATACGGAACCAGGTGACGTAGTCGGCGTGCTCCAGGCGCAGGCCCAGCGCCACCTTGCGCCGGATGTCCGCCGGCAGCCGGCTCTGGACGAACTGACGGACCTCCAACCGGAAGGCCTCGTCGGCGGCAGAAAATTCAAGCTTCATGGTCTTGCCGTTCAAGCATCCGTGGCCACCACCAGGGCATCCAGCGCCAGCACGGGCTGCGCAGCGCCTCTCGGGTAGGCCAGCAACGGGTTGATGTCGATTTCTTCAATGGCAGGGTTGGCGCGCATCTGTGCACCCACGAGCGCCACCACCCGGGCAATGGCCTCCAGATCCACCCCCTGGGCACCCCGGATGCCCTGCAGCACCGCGGCGGCCTTCAGGCGGCCCAGCTCCACCACGATGTCCTGCTCGGCCAGGTCGGCCGGCATCAGGCGCACGTCCTTGAGCGCTTCGATCCAGATGCCGCCCAGGCCCACCATCACCACCGGTCCCCAGTCCGCATCGCGCCGTGCCCCCACCACCAACTCCAGGCCACGCTCGCCCATGCGCTCGACCAGGACACCGTCGAGCACCAGCCCGGGCCGGTGCCGCGCCACGCTGTCGCACAGGTTCTGCCAGCCCGCGCGCAGCGCGGCTTCATCGGCCAGGCCCACCACCACGCCGCCGACATCGCTCTTGTGCGGCAGCTCACTGGCCTGCGCCTTGAGCACCACCGGATAGCCCAGCCCGTTCGCGATGCGAACCGCCTCGTCGACGTCGGTGGCCAGCGCCCCGCTGGGCACCGGCAGCCCAGCATCGGCCAGCCAGGACTTCCCCTGGTACTCGGCATAGATACCGTTGGCTGGCACGGGCCCCGGCAGCGGCAGGGCCGCCCGAACATCACGGGCGCTGCGGGCGGCCCGCTGCAAGGCCTCCCCGTAGGCCGCGACCTGCCTCAATGCGCGCATGGCGCGATCGGCCGAGCGGAACAGCGGCACGCCCGCGGCGGTGATGGCGCCGGTGAAGAACGGTTCCATGGGGCTGCCATCGCCGGTCAGCACGAGCACGGCGGGCTTGGTGGCGCGCGCCAGCGCCGGCACGATGTGATCGGCCTTGTCGCGTTGTGCCATCTCGGGTCCTACCGGGATGGCCAGCACCAGGTTGCCGATGCCCGGGTCATCCAGCATCGTGAGCAGCAGCTCGCCGATCAGCCCCGGCTGGCGCACCCCGATGGTGGTGTAGTCCAGCGGATTCTCGGCCACGGCATAGGCCGGCAACAGGGCGGTGAGACGCTCGACCGTCGGTACGGTCAGCGCCGGCAGATCCAGACCCAGGTCGTCGGCAAAGTCCAGCGCGATGTTCTTCATGGCGCCCGAGCCCGTCATGAAGGCCGTCCCACCCACCGGCGGTGACGGATGGCGCAACAGGATGGCCGTGGTGTCCAGCAGTTCGTCCAGCGACTCCACCACCACCACCGCCTCGCGCCTGAGCAGCGCCGTTGCCGTGGCATGGTCTCCGGCCAGCGCGCCGGTGTGCGACTGCGCCGCCTCCCGGGCCCGGGCGCTGCGCCCCGGCATCAGCAGCACCACGGGCTTGCCGGCGGCACGCGCCTGCGCGGCCAGTTGCAGGAACAGCCGCGGCCTGCGGATCTGCTCCGTATACACGGTGATCACCCGGGTCTGTGCATCGTCGATGTAATGCGCCAGCACATCTTCCACCGACACCGACACTTCATTGCCGGTGGAGAACACGCAGGTCACGGGGGCGCCACGGGCCAGGAAGGCATCCCGCAGGTTGGCCGCCATGAAGCCGCTTTGCGCCACCACACCCACGCCGGGGCGTTGCTCGCGCGCCTGTGCGGCCAGCGGCTCGAACGTCACGGGCACGCCCGCCGCCAGATGGGTGAAGCCCATGCAGTTGGGCCCCACCAGCAGGATGCCCGAGGCGCGTGCCAGGTCGGCCAGGGCCTGCTGTCTGGCCTGCCCCTCGGGGCCGGCTTCGGCGTACCCCGACGCAAACAGCACCGCCGCGTGGCAGCGGCGTGCAGCCAGCGATGCCACCGCATCCAGCACACCGGCTTCCGGAATCGCCAGCACGGCCAGATCGACGCCTTCGGGCAGGGCTTCGATCGTCTTCACGCAGGGCCTGCCCCCGATCTCGTCACTGCTGCGGCTGACCAGATGCAGCGCGCCGTCAAAGCCGAAGCGCTCCAGGTTGCCCTGAACGAATCCGCCGAACGAACGTGGATCGGCGGATGCACCCACGATGGCAATGGAGCGCGGCCGAAGGATGCGCGTCATGGGCAGCGCCAGGGAGGCGGACGGGGATGCCGGTTGATCCATGCTGAAAACCTTTCTGGTATGCCTGAGCGCGCTTCTTGGCGCACCCCGGTTGTCTCTTTGCGGGTGATTGTGGCATACAAATTACGGTTTCTGATACACAAAAGCCGTGTTTTTCTTGTACCAAGGGTTTGCACCTAGAGACCGCTCGATGCTGATCCAAGCGCCCTCATGAGAGCGGAAGAAGAATTTTTTCCTTTGTTTTACATGGATATTTCACCCCAAAGACACAGCCGGCCCGGACTCTGGGTAGGATGAACGACAGCGGCACGCCAGCCCAGTTGTGGCATTTTTATAAATTCTTCTTGCATACCAAGAACAGATCAAGGTATATTCAAATGAACATGGAATACATGGACGTCATCGACACCGCCAGCAAGCCCGAGCACGGGGCCGTAAGCGAAGAGGCGCGCCCGCGCGGTGGCCGCGCCACCGAGATTCGCAACGTCTTGCAGGAAGAGATAGAAACCGGCCGGCTGCCTCCTGGCAACCCGCTGGACGAGCGTGCGCTGGCGGCGCGTTTCCAGGTCTCGCGCACGCCGGTGCGAGAGGCGCTGCAGCAACTGGCGGCCAGAGGCCTGGTGCGCATTGCGCCGCGGCAGGGCATGAGCGTGGCCCGCCTGTCCATCAGCCAGGTGCGCGCCATCATGGAGACCATCGGCGAGCTCGAGGGCACGTGCGCCAAGCTGGCCGCACGGCGCGTGGATGACGATCTGCGCGCCCGGCTCGACAAGGCCCTGCAGCGTTGCCAGGACGCGGCCATCCAGGGTGGCGAGGAGGCGTATGCCCAGGCCAATGAGGCCTTCCATGAGGTGATTTACGTGGGTTGCCGCAACCCCTACCTGGCCGAGCTGATCCGCAACGCGCGACGCCAGATCTACCGCTACCGCCTGCGCGACTTCATGACCAAGGCGCAGATCAACAAGTCGCTGCAGGACCACCTGAAAGTCGCCCGCGCCATCCAGGACGGCGATGAGCTCGCGGCCACCCAGCAGATGTTGCTGCATGTGCCGTCGGGCTCGACCGGTTTTTCCGAGTTCCTGGCACGCATGCCCATGAGCCTTTTCGAAACCGAAGCCGGCGAATCCTGATATGACCACCCTTGCCCGCATCGTCATGCCGCCCGGGAGCTTGCGCCCGTGGCGTGGGCGCAGGGGCGGCCTCGCGCGCCTCGTCAGCGGGTGCGACGACGACATGAAGCCGGGCCGCTTCGAATGCAACCGCACACGCGTGTATGCACGCGCATTCCGCCGGGACGAGGACGCGTCGTTTTCTTCGGTGGGCCCTACCGGCCGCCCCGCCCCCACCTCACCACGCCCACACGAAAAGGAGACATGAGATGCCACTGAGCAAGGAAGACAATGATCTGCTGACGCGCGTCGAGAACGGCGCCCCCATGGGGGAGATGATCCGCCAGCACTACTGGCTGCCCGCCGTTCCCTCGTGCAAGCTGGAAGCCGATGGCGCGCCGGTACGCGTGCGGCTGCTGGGGAAGAACTACGTGGCGTTTCGCGCCACCAATGGCGAGGTGGGCGTGCTCGATGAACAGTGCCCGCACCGCAAGGCCTCGCTGGCGCTCGGCCGCAACGAGGACAACGGCCTTCGCTGCATCTACCACGGCTGGAAGTTCAACGTCAAAGGCGATCTGGTCGAGGCGCCCAACCACACCGGCAACCAGGAACAGTTCTGCAAGCATGTCCGGGTGAACCGTTACACCACCGTCGATCGCGGTGGCCTGGTCTGGGTGTGGCTGGGCCGTGGAGACACCCCGCCCCCCTTCCCCGATCTGCCCTTCATCGATCTGCCGGCAGACCAGCGCTCGGTGACCAGCGTGGAGGTGCCCACCAACTGGGTGCAAGGCGTGGAGGCCTCCATGGACTCCTCGCATGTCGGCGTGCTGCACGAATCCACCACCCAACTGACGGCAGGCGGCGGCAACCAGCGCCTCCTGATGACCAAGGCGCTGGCGCCGCGGCTGGAGTTCGAGGAGCGCCCCTACGGCTTCCGCTACGCCGCCCTGCGTGCCCTGCCGGAAGGCGGCGTCTATGCCCGGATCAACAACTTCGTCATGCCCTGGTACGGCATCATCTGCCCACCCGATGCCACAGGTCCGACCACGGTGTTCTTTTCGACGCCGGTGGACGATGTCACCCATCGCGCCTGGTTCGTGCATTTCAACCCCCACCGCCCGCTGGGCATGACGATCATGTCGGCCTCGCCGGATGTGTGGAACTTCCCGCCCCTGCCACCCGGCGATCCCAAGGACAACTGGGGGCAGAACCGTGACCTCATGAAACGCGGTCACAAGACGGGATTCCCCCAGCACCTGGGCACCGAGGACTTCGCCATGTTCCTCAGCCAGGGCCCGATCGCGGACCGCACCGATGAGCAACTGTGTTCCGCCGACGGTGCCGTCATCCGTGTCCGCCAGTTGCTGCTGAAGGCCGCACGCGAGTTCATGGAAGGCAAGACGCCGACCATGGCCCATCACCCCGACCTGGACTACCGCCGGATCCACTCGGTGGGCGGTGTCCTGTCTACCGAAAAGGACTGGCGCACCCTGGTCGACGCCTGATCCACCGGCCCGGAGACCTCCCGCCAAGGTGCGCCAGACACCGCGGGACACACCGGATCGCCCTCATCCATCCACCCGTCAGGAGACAACATGACACTTCATCGCCGCCACTTTCTCATGTCTGCGGGCGCCGTGCTGCTACCAGCCGCCGTCCACGCACAGTCGAAACCAACCATCCGCATCGTGGTGGGCTTCCCTGCGGGTGGCGCCACGGACGCCATCGCCCGGGTGGTGGCCGACCGCCTGCCCGGCCTGCTGGGGCAGCCCGTCATCATTGAAAACAAACCCGGTGCCGGCGGGCGCCTGGCGGCCGACCTGGTACTGGCCGCGCCAGCTGACGGGCTGACCTTCATGGTCGCGCCGAACGCCACGCCCACCTTCCAGATGCTGGTGTTCGCACACCAGGTGCGCTGGGACATCCTGAAAGACTTCACGGCCGTGGCGGGCGTGGCGTCCTACCCCCTGGGCATGGGGGTGGCGCTGGATACCGGTGCCACCAATGCCCGCGAGTTCATCGAGTGGGTGAAGAAGCACCCCGGCAAAGCCAGCTTCGGCACACCCGGCACGGGTGGCCAGAACCATTTCCTGGGCGTGCAGCTGGCCAAGACCGCCGGCATCGACCTGCCCGTCACCCCCTACAAGGGCTCGCCGCCGATGGTGAACGACCTGCTGGGCGGGCACGTGCCCTCCGCCATCAGCCTGATGGACGGCATGATGGCCCACCACCGCGCCGGCAAGATCCGCGTGATCGGCATCTTCACCAAGGAACGCTCGCCCCTGATGCCGGACATCCCGACCTTCGCCGAGCAGGGCATCGACGTCACCTCCGGCGAGGGCTGGACCGGCATGTGGGCGCGCGCCGGCACGCCGGCGGCCGAGATCGAGCGCGTGCAGAAGGCCGTCCAGCAGGTGCTGCAGATGCCCGACGTCAAGGAGCAGATGAGCCAGCGCCTGTGGGTACACCCGCACTTCCGCGACGGCGGTGAACTGGAGGCGGTGCAGCGCGCCGAACTGGCGCACTGGGGACCCATCATCAAGGCGTCCGGCTTCAAGGCGGAGTGACAACACCCCCGCCACGCCGCGCGTGGTCCGCGCAGGGGACGGTGCCCGCCGACCGGCCAGACCGGGCCGGCGGCATCCCCGGCGGGGCCGTGCCCTGCGCAACAGGTCTGGTTTGATGGAGTGCTGCTGAGATGCTGAGCGAGGAAAAAAACCGGCAACTGACCCAGGTCGGCCCCGGCACCCCGATGGGCGAGGTGCTGCGCCGGCACTGGCACCCCATCGCGGGCGTTGACGAGCTCGAGCGCAAGCCGGTCAAGGCCGTGCGCCTGATGGGCGAGGACCTGGTGCTGTTCAAGGATCTCTCGGGCCAGTACGGCCTGGTGGACCGGCAGTGCGCCCACCGCCGCGCCGACCTGTCGTACGGTTTCGTCGAGGCCAATGGCATCCGCTGCAACTACCACGGATGGCAGTTCGACCCACAGGGCCACTGCGTTTCGCGGCCCTACGAGGAGCAGGTGGACCCGGACGACCGGGGCAAGCACAGGATACGGATCCAGGCCGGCCAGGTGCGCGCCATGGCGGGCCTGCTGTGGGCCTACATTGGCCCGCTGCCGGCGCCGGAGCTGCCCGACTGGGAGCCGTTCCACTGGAAGAACGGTTTCGTGCAGGCGGTGTTCTCAGATGTGCCCTGCAACTGGCTGCAGACCCAGGAGAACTCCATCGACCCGGTGCACTTCGAATGGATGCATGCCAACTGGAGCCGCCGCCTGCGCGGCGCCGAAGCCGACGGCTACGCACCCACGCACATCAGGCTCGCCTTCGAGGAGTTCGAGCACGGCTTCCTCTACAAGCGCATCACCGCCGACACCGACGAGAACCATCCGCTGTGGACCATCGGGCGCGTGTGCCTGTGGCCCAACGGCTTCTTCCTGGGCGACCACTTCGAATGGCGCGTGCCGGTGGACGACGAAAACACCCTGAACGTCACCTGGTCGTTCATCCGCGTACCGACAGAGGCCGAGCCCTACCACCAGACCAGCATCCCCACCTGGCACAGCCCGATCCACGACGCCGACGGCCGCTGGATCACCAGCCATGTCATCAACCAGGACATCGTGGCCTGGGTCGGACAGGGCCGGATTGCCGATCGCACGAAGGAAAACCTGGGCGCCAGCGACCGCGGCATCGCCATGCTGCGGCGCCAGTTGTTCCTGGACATCGAGGCGGTGCAGGCCGGGCGCGACCCCAAAGGCGTGCTGCGCGACGCCGAACGCAACCGCAGCGTGTTCCTGCCCAGCGATTCGCGGGATTTCTTCCTGCACGGCCTGCCACTGGCGCAGTACCAGCGGCATCCCAAGTGGGCCCGGCTGCTGCACCACTTCATCTTCCACGCCGGCCAGCCCGACTGGGTCCGGCAGGCGCACGCCGAAGCCACCGGGGTGGCCATCCAACCCATGCAGGTGATCGACCTCTGACACCCCGCGGACACGAGCCGTCGCACCCGCGCACGAAAGGCACTCCCTTGACCCAGACCCCTACCCTTCAAGTGCGGATCCGGTCCATCACCTTCGAAACCGACAGCATTCTCGGCTTCGAGCTGGTGCCCCTGCCACCCGCCCAGCAGTTGCCGGCGTTCACGGCTGGCGCCCACATCGATCTGCACCTCGACACAGCCGGCGGCCCGTTGGTGCGCAGCTATTCACTGCTCAACAATCCCGCCGAAACGCACCGCTATTGCATCGGCGTGCACCGCGACCCGAACTCGCGCGGCGGCTCGCGCCACATGCACGAAGCGCTGCGCCCCGGCAGCGTGCTCACCATCGGCGAGCCACGCAACAATTTTCCGCTCGATGAAAGTGCGCCTTTCAACGTGTTCATCGCCGGCGGCATCGGCATCACGCCGGTGCTGGGCATGATCGAACGCTCGCAGGCGCTGGGTACGCCCTGGCGCCTGCACTACGCCGCGCGCACCCGCCAGCATGCCGCCTTCCTCGGTCGGCTCAGCCGGTACCAGGGGTGCGCCGGCACCGAGGTCCTGCTGAACTTCGACCAGGAGCCGGGCAGCCGCATGCTGGACCTCGAGCGCATCGCCAGCGAGTTGCCGGACGGCGCCCACCTCTACTGCTGCGGACCGCTGCCCATGTTGGAGGCTTATGAGCGCGCCACGGCCCACCTGCCACCGGAGCGCGTGCACCGCGAATACTTCGCCGCCAAGGAAGCCGCCGCCACCGCCGGTGGCTTCACCGTGACACTGTCCCGCAGCGGCAAGACCTTCGATGTCCCCGCCGGCAAGTCGATCCTGGACTGCCTGATCGACCTCCATGTGGAACCACCCTTTTCGTGCCGGGAAGGTGTCTGCGGCACCTGCGAGGTACGGGTTCTCGAAGGCGTGCCCGATCACCGTGACCTGGTGCTGACCGACGCCGAACGCGCCGCAGGCGACCGCATGATGGTCTGCTGCTCCGGCGCCAAGAGCCCGCGGCTGGTGCTGGATCTCTGAACTCCCTTTCTTTTCCTTCAACTCTGTGACCATGAGCGAACCCCTCATCACCTATGAACTCGATGGGCAGATGGCCTTGATCGGCTTGAACCGCCCGGACAAGCGCAACGCCATCAACGATGCGCTGATCGACGCGCTTCGCGCGGCGGTGCTGCGCGCACACGAGGAGGCCGATGTGGCCGTCCTGTTCGGCCATGGCAGCAACTTCTGCGCGGGCCTGGATCTGGCCGAGGCGCTGGCCCGGGCCACCGGCCAGATCAAGCCCCCGCGCAAGCGCCGCCGCCACAACTGGCACGAGGTGTTCGACCTCATCGCCCGCGGCCCGATCCCGTTCGTCGCGGCGATGCATGGGGCGGTGGTCGGTGGTGGCCTGGAACTGGCGATGGCGACCCACGTCCGCGTGTGCGACGAAACGGCGCTGTTCGGCCTGCCCGAAGGTCAGCGGGGCATCTTCGTGGGTGGCGGCGGCACGGTGCGCATCCAGCGCGTGGTCGGTACCACGGTGATGATGGACATGATGCTGACCGGTCGCCTGCTCAGCCCGGCCGAGGGCCTGCAGGAGCACGTCGTGCGCTATGTCACCCCCGCCGGCCAGGCACTGGCCAAGGCACGGGAGATCGCCGCCCGCATCGCCAGGAACAGCGTCGAGACCAACTGGATGATCATCAACGTGCTGCCGCGCGTGCAGGACCTGTCGCACGATGATGGCCTGTTCATGGAGCAGCTCAACTCCGCCCGCGCCCGCCCCCCCGAAGCGGAGGCACGCCTGCGCGAATTCGTCGACGGCAAGGCCGCCAAACTGCAGGACAACCAGGCCTGACGCACCGCATGAGCTCCTTCGATTTCTTCCACGTCACCGACGAGGCGCGCGCCGAGGCCACCGAGCATGCCCGGCGCGCCGCCGCCGCCGCCGCCCACATTCCCGACATTCCGGCCGACACCCCACTGCGCCCGGTGAACCGGGTGGCCATCATCGGCGCAGGCACCATGGGTGGCGGCATCGCCATGTCGCTGGTCAACATCGGCATTCCCGTCACCCTGATCGACAGCCACCCCGAAGGGCTGGAGCGCGGGCTGGCCCGCATCAGGGACAACTACGCCATCACCGTCAAGCGGGGCAGGCTCACCCAGGCCGACGCAGACCAGCGCCTGGCACTGATCACGGGCTCCTTGCGGATCGCCGATGTGGGCGATGCGGACCTCGTGATCGAGGCCGTCTTCGAGGACCTGCCGCTCAAGCAGTCGATCTTCCAGCAGCTCGACGCCCTGTGCAAACCGGGCGCGATCCTGGCCACCAACACCTCGGGGCTCGACGTGGACGCCATCGCCGCGGTCACCCGGCGCCCGCAGGACGTGGTCGGCGCGCACTTCTTCAGCCCGGCCCACGTCATGAAACTGCTGGAAGTGGTGCGCGGCGCGCAGACGTCCCCGGACGTGATCGCCACCCTGATGGCGCTGGGCCGGCGCATGGGCAAGATCGCCGTGCTGGCACGGATCTATCCCGGCTTCATCGGCAATGCGCTGTTCCGGAACTACACGCGCGAGGCGCATTTCCTGGTGGAGGACGGCGCACTGCCCCACGAAGTCGACGCGGCGCTGAAAAAATTCGGCTACGCCATGGGCATTTTTGCGGTCCACGACATGGCCGGCAACGATGTCGGCTACCAGACCCGCAAGGCCCAGATGGCCACGCGGCCGACCGACCGGCGCTGGAACGACCTCATCCTCAAGCTCTGTGATCTGGGCCGCCTGGGCCAGAAAAGCGGCAAGGGGTGGTACCGGTACGAGCCCGGTGACCGAACACCCCACCGCGATCCGGAACTGGAAGCGTTCATCGTCGCCGAATCGGCACGCATGGGCATCGTGCGCCAGCCGGTGAGCGAAGAGGACATCATCAAGCGCTGCCTGTACGGGATGATCAACGAGGGCGCCCGGCTGCTGGAGCAAGGCATCGCCCTGCGCCCGGGCGACATCGACATCACCTACCTGACCGGCTACGGCTTCCCCGCCCACCACGGCGGACCGATGTACCTCGCCGACCGCATTGGCTTGCCCGCCGTGCTGGCAGACATCCGGCAACTCCATGACCGGTACGGCTACTGGTGGCAACCGGCACCCCTGCTGGAGCGGCTGGCGCGCGACGGCCGACGCTTCGCCGACGTGAAACCGGGCGACTGAGCCCCCCCCCCCGCACGGCAGAGGGCGGCAGTCACCCGCATCGATCTCAACCCGTATCGAAGGCATGTATGGATCTGGGCATTCAAGGTCGCAAGGCCATCGTATGCGCATCTTCCCAAGGACTGGGCCTGGCGTGTGCGCAGGCCCTGGCACAGGAAGGTTGCGAGGTGTTCATCAACGGTCGCCACGAGGACAAGCTCCGGCAGGCGTGTGATGCGCTGCGACAGGCCACCGGTGCCCTCGTGACGCCGGTGGTGGCCGACATCACGGCCACGCAGGGGCGTGCGGCGCTGCTGCGGGCCTGCCCCGAGCCGGACATCCTGGTCAACAACAACGCCGGCCCACCACCGGGCCGGCTGGCCGACTGGGATCACGCCGCCTGGATCGGGGCCCTGGAAAGCAACCTGCTCGCCGCGGCGTTCCTCATCCAGGCCACGCTGCCCGGCATGCGCGCACGCCGGTTCGGGCGGATCGTCAACATCACCTCGGCGATGGTCAAGACGCCGCACGCGGCCATGGGCCTGTCCACCGCCGCCCGTGCCGGGCTGACCGCGCTGTCCAAAGCCCTGTCCCGCGAAGCCATCATCGACAACGTCACCATCAACAACCTGCTGCCCGAGCGCTTCGACACGCCGCGGCAGGCGTTCATGGCGCAGCGCCTCGCACAGGAGCAGGGGATCTCGATCGAAGAAGCCCGGCGCCGGATCACCGACACACTGCCGGCCAAAAGGTGGGGCCGCCCGAGCGAATTCGGTGCCGCCTGCGCGTTTCTGTGCAGTGCCCACGCCGGCTTCATGACCGGGCAGAACCTGCAACTGGACGGTGGATCCTACGAAGGGTTGATCTGATCGCGGGCGGCGACCGCCCATGACGACCGGAATCCCGGTTCGCAGGCCTGTGCCCACGAACGCGCGCGTCGCCCCGCGGCGCTGGCGTAGGATGGCGGCATGAGCCAAGCCGACCCCGCCCATTTCGACGTCGTCATCATCGGCGCCGGCATCGCCGGCGCCTCCCTCGCCTACTTCCTCGCGCCCCAGGGCCGTTGCCTGGTGCTTGAGCGCGAAAGCCAGCCCGGCTACCACAGCACCGGGCGCTCGGCCGCCCAGTTCATCGCCAGCTACGGCCCACCCCAGGTGCGCGCCCTCTCGCGCGCCAGCGAACCCTTCTTCACATCGCCGCCCGCGGGCTTTGCCGACACCCCCTTGCTGACACCGCGCGGCCTGCTCACGGTCGCCGGTCCGGACGAAATGCCGCACCTGGAAGATGCCTGGGCGACGCTGCAGCAGACCAGCCCGCGCGGGCGCCGGCTCACGGCGGCCGAAGCGCTGGCCATGGTGCCGGTGCTGCGCCCCGACAAGGTCAGCGCCGCCATCCACGAGCCGGACAGCTTCGACATGGACGTGCACGCCATTCACCAGGGCTATCTGCGCGGCTTCCGGCATGCCGGCGGCGAGCTGATCGCCGATGCCGAGGTGGTGGCCATCGAACGCCGGGGCGAACGCTGGCACGTGCACACGGCGCGCGGTCTCAGCTTTGCCGCGCCCGTGCTCGTCAACGCCGCCGGCGCCTGGTGCGACGAGGTCGCCCGGCTGGCGGGCGCGGCGCCCATCGGCCTCGTGCCCAAGCGGCGCAGCGCCTTCACCTTCGCGCCGCCCGCCGGGGCAGACACCACGGGCTGGCCCTTGCTGCTGGCTGCCGACGACAGCTTCTACATGAAGCCCGATGCCGGCGCCCTGCTGGCCTCGCCGGTCAACGCCGACCCGACCCATCCGCAGGACGTGCAGCCCGAAGAACTGGACATCGCACTCGGCATCCACGCCCTCGAAACCTGGACCACACTCACGCCGCGCCCTACCCACGCCTGGGCCGGCCTGCGCTCCTTCGTGGCCGACGGCGATCTGGTCGGCGGCTTCGATGCCCAGGCGCCGGGCTTCTTCTGGTGTGCGGCCCAGGGTGGCTATGGCATCCAGACCAGCGCCGCCATGGGCGAGGCCTGCGCCGCGCTCGCACGCGGCCTGCCGCTGCCCGCGCACATCGCCGACTGCGGCCTGAGCGCCGACATGCTCTCACCCGCGCGGCCCACGCTGCGCCCCTGAACCGGACACCCCATGCTGCCCTTCGACTTCAGCCACCACTACCCCAGCACCCGCCTGCCGGTCTTCGCCCGCAACGTCGTCGCCACCTCGCATCCGCTGGCCGCGCAGGCCGGGCTGCGCATGCTGCTGGCCGGCGGCAACGCGGTGGACGCCGCCATTGCCGCCGCCGCGGCGCTGACCGTGACCGAACCCGTGAGCAACGGCCTGGGCTCCGACGCCTTCTGCATCCTCTGGGACGGCCGGCAGCTCCATGGCCTGAACGCCAGCGGCCACGCGCCCGAGGCCTGGACGCCCGCGTATTTCCACCGCAAGTACGGCGACGGTGCCCAGACGCCACCCAAGCGCGGCATCGATGCCGTGACGGTGCCCGGCGCCGTGGCCGGCTGGATGGCGCTGAGCCGGCGCTTCGGCAAACTGCCCTTCGGCGACCTGCTGCAGCCGGCCATCGAGCTGGCCGAGCGCGGTTACGCCGTGCCGGTGGTCGTGCAGCAGAAATGGGCGGCGGCCACACCCGAGTTGCAGTCGCTGCCCGGCTTCGCCCAGGCCTTCCTGCCCTGGGGACGGGCACCCCGGGTGGGCGAAGTGTTCCGCTTCCCGGCCGCCGCGCGCGGCCTGCGCGCCCTCGCCGAAACGCAGGGCGAAGCCTTCTACCGCGGCCCCATCGCCCAGGCGCTGGCCCGCTTCGCCGCCGCCCAGGGCGGCGCCCTCAGCGAAGCCGACCTGGCCGCGTTCGAGCCCGAATGGGTCACCCCGATCGGGCAGGACTACCGTGGCTACACGCTGCACGAGATCCCGCCCAACGGCCAGGGCATCGCGGCACTGATCGCCCTGGGCATCCTGGGCCATTTCGACCTCGCGTCCCTCGGACCCGACAGCGTGGCCGCGCAGCACCTGCAGATCGAGGCCATGAAGCTGGCCTTCGCCGACGTTTACCGCTACGTCGCCGACCCGCGGGCCATGGACCTGACGCCCGAGCAGATGCTCGATCCGGCCTACCTGAAGGCACGCGCGGCCTGCATCGACCCGCGTCGCGCACAGGATGTCGGCGCCGGCAACCCGGCCAAGGGCGGTACCGTGTACCTCACCACCGCCGATGCCAGCGGCATGATGGTCAGCTTCATCCAGAGCAACTACATGGGCTTCGGCGCCGGTGTGGTCGAGCCCGAATTCGGCATCAGCCTGCAGAACCGTGGCCACGGCTTCAACCTCGCCACAGAGCCCGGGCGCAACACCGCCAACCTGGTGGCGCCGCGCAAGCGGCCCTTTCACACCATCATTCCGGCCTTCCTCACGCGCGACGGCCAGCCCGTGATGAGCTACGGCGTGATGGGCGCCAACATGCAGCCCCAGGGCCACGTGCAGACCCTGGTGCGCATGCTCGACCACGGCCAGCACCCGCAGGCGGCGTGCGATGCACCACGCTGGCGCTTCGACGCCGGCCTGCACATCAACGTGGAATCGGCCATGGACCCGGCCACCGTGCAGGGCCTGGTCGATCTGGGCCACCAGACCCGCACCATCGACGATCCCTACCAGGACTTTGGCGCCGGCCAGTTCATCTGGCGCCTGGGCGACCCGGCCGACCAGGGCTACGTGGCCGCCAGCGACCCGCGCCGCGACGGCATGGCAGCGGGCTTCTGACGACGCAGCGACGGCCGGAGGGCGATGCGATGGGCGCGCTCAGGCTTCGGCGCCCTCGCCCGGCGGCCGGCAGAGCACGATCGTCACCAGGGCCGAGGCGTCCTCCAGCGCATACACCGCATGCGGAACACCGCCCGAGAGGAACAGCATCTGCCCGGCCTCCAGCACGTTGCTGTGGCCTTCGACCGTGACGTCGATCCGGCCTTCGATGCAGTGAACGGTGATTTCGCCGGCCACCTGGTGGGGCGGAAACGATTTCCCCGCCGGCAGCACGAGCCGGATCACCTCCAGCTGCTCGGACTTGAACAGCGCAATGGACACCTCGCCCGACAGGCGCTGGCCCAGGGGCCGGACATCGATGAGCTGCCCGGAGCTCGCATGTGAAATGGCCATGGCGCCAGTATGCGCCTGAGCAGGCTTCGGCGCAACGGCCACGCCCGGCGCAACCGGAAGCGGCCCTCAACCTCCGGCCGGACTCTTGCCTGCGTCGTTCTCCGGCAACAGGCACCCCTCGGTCACCTGCAGCTCGTTGTCCTTGGCGAAGTTCATCACGAAGTCCCAGGCCATGGGTTCGGCGTCGCGCAGGTCGGTGTGGACGATGACGACCTTGATGCCGTTCATCACGGTGGGCACGCACCAGGGCGAGTAGGCAATGTGGCTGCCCGGGGTGGGCCTGGCGCCGCCCGGGCGGAACGGACTCATGACCCCGGCCAATCGCTCCGCCCAGTCGCTGGGTCGGAACGTGCGTCCACTGCGGGTGATGCCCTGAATGAACACTTGTTTGGCGGTGGGTGTGACGGCCATGATGGTTCGCTTGGTGCCTTCGCGGGGTGTGCGAGGCGGGGGATTCTGCGCGCCGGCACGGCGCAGGGTAGGCGGCCGTTCCGGATGGCGGTATTGTATCTTATATAAGACTTGGCACAGGGACAAACCGGTGTGGCCGCCGGACACAGGTGCGTCCGTGGGCGGAGCCGGCATGACATGGCTGTGATACCAAACACGCAATGATCGTGCCCGAAACAGCCCCTACAATGGACTTCCAACGGCCGGCTCAACCCACGTGTTGGGCCGCTTCTTTTTTCGCATTTGTTCTTTTTCCACCCGCCAAGTTCACGGAGCCCTGAGCCATCATGAATGCCGCCACCGCCCCCGTTGTCCCGTCGTCGCCGCATGTGATGAACACCTACGGCCGGCTGCCGATCGCGATGTCGCACGGGCGCGGCTGCCGTGTCTGGGACGTCAACGGCAAGGAATACCTGGACGCGCTGGCCGGTATCGCGGTCAACACGCTGGGCCACGGGCACAGCAAGCTGGTGACGGCGCTGCAGGACCAGGTGGCCAAGCTGATCCACTGCTGCAATTACTACCATGTGCCCGGCCAGGAAGAACTGGCCCGGATGCTGGTCGAGCGCTCGGGCATGAGCAACGTGTTCTTCTGCTCGTCCGGCCTGGAGGCCAACGAGGCCGCGCTGAAGCTGGCCCGCAAGTATGGCCATGACAAGGGTATCGAGCGCCCGGAAATCGTGGTGTACGACAAGGCCTTCCACGGCCGCTCCATCGCCACACTCAGCGCCACCGGCAACCCCAAGGTGCAGGAAGGCTTCGGTCCGCTGGTCGAAGGCTTCATCCGCGTGCCGGCCAACGACATCGAGGCCGTGAAGCAGGCCACCGAAGGCAACCCGAACGTGGTCGCGGTGTTCTTCGAGACCATCCAGGGCGAAGGCGGCATCAACCCGATGCGCGCCGAGTACCTGCGTCAGTTGCGCGCGCTGTGCGACGAGCGCGGCTGGTTGATGATGATCGACGAGGTGCAGTGCGGCATGGGCCGCACCGGCAAGTGGTTCGCCCACCAGTGGGCCGGCATCGTGCCCGACGTGATGCCCCTGGCCAAGGGCCTGGGCTCGGGCGTGCCGATCGGCGCCGTGGTGGCCGGCCCCAAGGCGGCCCATATCTTCCAGCCGGGCAACCACGGCACCACCTTCGGCGGCAACCCGCTGGCCATGCGCGCCGGCGCCGAAACCATCCGCATCATGGAGCAGGAAAAACTGCTGGACAACGCCACCCGGGTGGGCAATTTCCTCCGGGGCCGGCTGGAGCGCGCACTGGCCGGCAAGCCCGGCGTGAAGGACGTGCGTGGCCAGGGCCTGATGATCGGCATCGAACTGGCGCACCCCTGCGGCGTGATCACCCAGCGTGCGGCCGATGCCGGTCTGCTGCTGAGCGTGACGGCCGACTCCGTGATCCGGCTGGTGCCACCGCTGATCATGACCGAAGAAGAAGCCAACCAGGTGGCCGAATTGCTGCTACCGATCATCGATACCTTCCTGGCGGAGCAGGCCTGAGCACCCGAGGAGCGCAGCACCATGACGACCCACACCCCCATCCAGCACTACCTGCAGTTCAAGGACCTGAGCGCCGACGAATACGGCTACCTGCTGGGCCGTGCCGCCTTCATCAAGGCCAAGTTCAAGGCGGTCGAAAAGTACCAGCCCTTCGCCGACCCGGACCGCACGCTGGCCCTGATTTTCGAGAAGGCCAGCACGCGCACGCGCGTGAGCTTTGAGGCCGGCATGTACCAGATGGGCGGCTCGGTGGTGCACCTGACCACGGGCGACAGCCAGCTCGGCCGCGCCGAGCCCATCGAGGACAGCGCACGCGTCATCAGCCGCATGGTCGATCTGGTGATGATCCGCACCTTCGGGCAGGACAAGCTCGAGAAGTTTGCCGCGTATTCGCGCGTCCCTGTCATCAACGGCCTGACCAACGAGTTCCACCCCTGCCAGATCCTGGCCGATCTGTTCACCCTGGTCGAGCACCGGCCGGCCGCCAGCGGCAACCCGCTGGACGCCATCAAGGGCAAGGTCGTGGCCTGGGTGGGCGATGGCAACAACATGGCCAACACCTGGCTGCAGGCCGCCGAACTGCTGGGCTTCACCGTGCACGTGAGCACGCCCAGCGGCTACGAGGTGGACACGAAGCTGGCCGGCGTCACCCGAACCGATTGCTTCAAGGTGTTCAAGGACCCGAAGGAAGCCTGTCGCGGTGCCGACCTGGTCACCACCGACGTCTGGACCAGCATGGGCTACGAGGCCGAGAACGAGGTACGCCGCACCGCCTTCGCGCAGTGGTGCGTGGACGAGGCGATGATGGCCGTGGCCAAACCCGACGCGCTGTTCATGCACTGCCTGCCCGCCCACCGCGGCGAGGAAGTGACGGCCGAGGTCATCGACGGCCCGCAATCGGTGGTCTGGGACGAGGCCGAAAACCGCATGCACGTGCAGAAGGCCCTCATGGAGTACCTGCTGCTCGGCCGCCTGGCCTGAGACGCGGGCCAACACCCCACCAGGACGGCCCCGATGGCCACGACGGAGATGGCAGCATGAGCCGGTGCCAGGCCTGCGGTGCCTGCTGCGCGAGCTTTCGCGTCGATTTCTCGATCGACGAAACGGCCTCTGCCGGCGGCTGCGTGCCCGACGGCCTGTGGGTACCCCTGACCGGCACCCTCGCCCGCCTGTGCGGCACCGACCATGCACAACCCCGGTGCGCCGCGCTCTACGGCCAGGTCGGCCAGCGGGCCACCTGCGGCATCTACGAGTGGCGGCCCGGCCCCTGCAGGGAGTTCGAGGAAGGCAGCGAGGCCTGCGCCCAGGCCCGGCGGCGCCATGGCCTGCCGCCGCTCGGCGACGGGCTCTGATCCTTTTTCATGCAGGCCCTGATCGACACCATCGCCCGGATGGCACCGTCTGGTGACGCACACCGTGTGTTCCACGGGCGCGGCGGTCTGCACCCGGGCTGCGAGGATTGGACACTCGACTGGTACCCACCGGTGTGGGTGGCCACCCACTTCGGCAACACCAGCGACGACGATGTCCGTGCCCTGGGCGAGGCGCTGCAGGCCCGGTGGGCCATCATCGGCCAGGGCCAGCCCCTGAACTGGGTGCTGCAGCGGCGCCAGCCCGACGGCCCGGTCAGCCGACCCGTCACCGAATGCATGGCCGGCAGCGTGCCCGAGCCGCATGTGGTCCATGAGGGCGGCGCACGCTACCTCGTGCAGGTGATGAAAGGCCAGAATCGCGGCCTGTTCCTGGACATGGCCGAAGGCCGGCGCTGGGTGCGCGACCACGCCCGGGGCGCCCGCGTGCTCAACCTGTTCGCCTACACCTGCGCGTTCTCCGTCGCCGCGCTGCACGGCGGTGCCACCGAGGTGATCAACCTGGACATGGCCGGCGGCGCCATGTCAACCGGCCAGCGCAACCACCGGCTCAACTTCGCCGGCACGCCGCGGGACGGGCGCGCCCGCTTCCTGGTGCACGACCTCTTCCATTCGTGGGGCAAGCTCACCCGCATGGGGCCGTACGACCTGGTCATCGCCGACCCACCCAGCTACCAGAAGGGCAGCTTCGTGGCACTGAAGGACTATCCCCGGCTGCTGCGCCGCCTGCCCGACCTGCTGGTGCCCGGCGGCCAGGCACTGATCTGCCTGAATGCCCCCGAGATTCCGGAATCCGTGCTGCGCGAACAACTGGCCCGCGAAGCCCCGACCCTGGTGGTGGAGCAACGTCTGCCCAATCCACCCGCCTTCGCCGATGCCTCACCCGACCGGGCGCTCAAGGTGCTGCTCGCGCGGCTGGGCTGAGGCGACAGGCCGGGTGAACAACAATTGCTTACACCCTGTCGCCGTTCCAACCCTACAATGCAAGTGCTACTTTTTCAGTAGCTCTCCAAAAAAAAGACGAAGCCCGCTGTCACACCCCCGGCGCCCATTCCAGGCGCTGGTCCTTCATGAACATCGCACCGCTCCCGATCAGGGACCGGTGCGATGCTCTGCATGGAAGGCGATACCCATCGCCATCCGTCAGCGCAGTGGGATGGGCAGGGGTCCGACGGCGCCCTTGAATTCCTGCAGCGAGAAATAGGTATGCACGTGCAGCACGCGCGGCAGCCGGTGCAGCTTGCTCTGCAACAACACCGAATAGGCCTGCAGGTCGGGCGCGACCACCACCAGAATGAAGTCGTGCGGTCCCGAAATGCCATGGCACAGCACCACCTCGGGAATGGCCAGCACGGCCTGCTCGAACGCCAGTGAACTGGCTTCGTTCTGGTGGTCGATGGTGACCATGACGAAGGCCATCACCCCGTAGCCCAGCCCCTGGCGGTCCAGCCGTGCGTGATAGCCGCGGATCAGGCCGCTGTCCTCCATGCGTCGCACGCGCCGCCAGCTGGGCGACTGCGACAAATGGGCCACACCGGCGAGCTCGGTGGAGGTCAGCCGTGCATTGTCCTGCAACGCCTGCAGCAGCCTGAGATCGGTGGAGTCGCGCTCGGTTTGCATAAATTTTCCGTGAATACCAGGAATATGAGTTGAATTATTCCTTTTTTCGGAAACAGGCAAATAAAGCTTCGAGTCCAGGCGACCAGTTCCTAGAATTTCGCCAGCCATTGACCAGCCCGTTGCGCCATCCGGACATGAACTCACCTGCTGCACCGACCGACCGCCCCCAGGCCGAAGAAGCCCGGCGTGCGCTGTGGGACATTTCACCGCCGGTGCATGCCGGCAGCCCGGTGTTCCCGGGCGATACCGCGTACACCCAGGCCTGGAGCGCCACCATCGGCCCCGGTTGTCCGGTCAACGTCAGCGCGATCACTCTCTCACCCCACACCGGCGCGCACGCCGATGCGCCGCTGCACTACGACGCCCGGGGTGTCGCCGTGGGCGCCCTTGATCTGACCCCCTTTCTCGGCCGCTGCCGCGTGATCCACGCCATCGGCTGCGGTCCGCTGGTCCAGCCGGCGCACCTGGCGCACGCAGCGGACGGACTGCCGCCCCGGGTGATCGTCCGCCTGTACCCGCACATGCCGCAGGACCGGTTCGACAACGACCTGCCCGCCTTCGACCCCGCGACGGTGACGTGGCTGGCCGACCGGGGCGTGATGCTGATCGGCACCGACAGCGCCAGCATCGATCCGGCCAGCAGCAAGACGCTGGACAGCCATCAGGCGGTCCGTCGCCATGGCCTGCGCGTACTGGAGAACCTGCTGCTCGATGACGTGCCCGAGGGTGACTACGAACTGATCGCCCTGCCACTCAGACTCACCACCGCCGACGCCAGCCCGGTCCGGGCGGTCTTGCGTGAGTTGTAACTAATTGGAACCAATGGAAACCAATTTCAACATGACCCTCACCCTGCAGGATTGTCAGGCCATGGACGCGGCGGACCCGCTGCGCGAACTGCGCGCACAGTTCTCGATACCCGCCGACACCATCTACCTGGACGGCAACTCGCTGGGCGCCATGCCCGCCCGCACACCGGCCCGCGTGGCCCGGGTGGTGAGCCAGGAATGGGGCACCGACCTGATCCAGAGCTGGAACAAGCACGGGTGGTCGCAACTGCCGGGCCAGGTGGGCGACAAGATTGCACGGCTGATCGGTGCCGGTGCCGGCGAGGTGGTGGCCACCGACAGCACCTCGATCAACCTGTTCAAGGTCCTTGGTGCCGCGCTCCCTATCGCGCAGGCCGATGCACCCCGGCGCAAGCGCATCGTCAGCGAGCGCAGCAACTTTCCGACCGACCTCTACATCGCCGAGGCGCTGTGCAAACAGCACGGCTGGGAGCTGGTGCTGGTGGAATCCGATGCCGTGGCAGCCGCGCTCACGCCCGACGTGGCGATCCTGATGCTCACGCACGTGAACTACCGCACCGGCGCCATGCACGACATGGCGGCGCTGACCGCCGCGGCCCATGCGGCCGGCATTCTCACGGTGTGGGACCTGGCCCACAGCGCGGGCGCGGTACCGGTCGACCTCAAGGGTGCCGGGGCCGACTTTGCGGTGGGTTGCGGCTACAAGTACCTCAACGGCGGCCCGGGCGCTCCGGCCTTCGTGTGGGTGCATCCGCGGCACACCGACCGTTTCTGGCAACCGCTGGCCGGCTGGTGGGGCCATGCCGCACCGTTTGCCTTCACCCCCGAGTACCAGCCGGCCCCGGGCATCGCGCGCTACCTGTGCGGCACGCAGCCCATGATCAGCCTGGCCGCGCTGGAGTGCGGCGTGGACACGGTGCTGGCGGCCGAGCCGCTGGGCGGCATGGCGGCGTTGCGCGCCAAATCGCTGGCGCTGACCGACCTGTTCATCCGCCTGGTGCAGGAACGCTGCGCCGGCCATGGCCTGGGACTGGCCACACCGCTCGAGCACACCCAACGGGGCTCGCAGGTCTGCCTGACCAGAAGCGAGGGTGCCTACGCCATCGTGCAGGCGTTGATTGCACGGGGTGTGATCGGCGACTTCCGCGCCGGCGATGATGGCATGCACCCGGACATCCTGCGTTTTGGCTTCACGCCGCTGTACATCGGCTTCGAGGACGTATGGCACGCCGTGGAACACCTGAAGCAGGTGCTGGAGCACGGCGAGTGGCAGCGTCCCGAATTCAACCGCCGGCACGCCGTCACCTGAAGGAGCGCCCCATGACCTGCCCGCACCACGACACCCCGCCCGCATCGCGGCCCGAGTCCATCGTTCACGAAGAGAAGGCACAGCTCGACTTCAGCCGCGACATGAGCTACGGCGACTACCTGCAGCTCGACGCCATCCTGAATGCCCAGCAACCGCTGTCGCCCGCACACGACGAGATGCTGTTCATCGTGCAGCACCAGACCAGCGAACTGTGGATGAAGCTGATGCTGCACGAGCTGAGCGCCGCCATCCGCAACATCGCGGGCGACGAGCTGAACCCGGCCTTCAAACAACTGGCGCGCGTCAGTCGCATCATGGAGCAACTGGTGCACGCCTGGGACGTGCTGGCCACCATGACGCCGCCCGAGTACAGCGCGATCCGGCCCTACCTGGGGCACTCGAGCGGCTTCCAGAGCTTCCAGTACCGCTGCATCGAGTTTTCGCTGGGCAACAAGAACGCGGCCATGCTCCAGCCACACGCCCACAACCCGCAGCGGCTGGCCATGGTGCGGGCCGCCTACGAGGCGCCGTCGCTGTACGACGAGGCCCTGCGCCTGCTGGCGCGCCGTGGCATCGCGGTGCCGGCCAGCCACACGCAGCGTGACTGGACACAGCCCTACGAGGCCAGCGACGCGGTCGAGCAGGCCTGGCTGCAGGTGTACCGCGACCCGAAGCAGCACTGGGACCTGTACCAGTTGGCCGAAGAGCTGACCGATCTGGAGGACGCCTTCCGGCTCTGGCGTTTCCGCCACGTCACCACCGTGGAGCGGGTTATCGGCTTCAAGCGCGGCACCGGAGGCACCGGCGGTGTGAGCTACCTGCGCAAGATGCTGGACGTGGTGCTGTTCCCGGAGATCTGGAGGCTGCGAACGGATCTCTGAACGCTGCGCCTACCGAGGCCGGATGTCGTTCTTGCGGATGACCTCGGCCATGGCGGCGGTATCGGTCTTGACACGGTTGGCCAGGCCCTCGGGCGAGGTGCCCGCCACCTGCCAGCCTTGGGCCAGGATCTTCTGGCGCACCTCGGGTTGGCGCACGATGTCGGCCAGCAAGGTCGCCAGCCGGTTCACATGGGCCTTGGGCAGGCTGTTGGGCGCGGCCACGGCATTCCAGATCTCCAGTTGCAGGCCCTTGACACCCGCTTCGCTCAGGCTGGGCACGGCGGGCACGACGCTGCTGCGGCCGGCCGAGGTGACGCCAATGGCGCGCAGCTTGCCGCCATTGACCTGCGCCATCGCCAGGCCCGGCGGCAGCAGCGCCATCTGGACGTCGCCGCCGATCATGCCCGTGATCACCTGCGGGTTGCCCGGGTAGGGCACATGCACCGGCGCCAGGCCGGTGAGCGACTTGATCAGTTCCATGCCCAGATGGGCCACGGTGCCGATACCGGGCGTGCCGTAGTTCCAGCGGTCGCCGGCACGGCGGGCCTCGGCCAGGAAGTCGGCCGCCGTCGCGCCAGGCGCACCGGCCGGCGCGGCCAGCACCAGCGGTGCCACGGCCAGCAGCGACACCGGCGCCAGGTCGGTCAGCGGGTCGTAGGGCGCGGCCGGGTTGAGGATCTTGGCAATCGTCATGTTGCCGTTGATCATCAGGCCGATCGTGTGGTTGTCCGTCGCACGGGCCACCATGTCGGCGGCGATGTTGCCACCGGCACCCGGCCGGTTCTCGACCACCACGGCCTTGCCCAGGGCCTGTGACAGTGGCTCGGCGATGGTGCGTGCCATCAGGTCGGGCGACGAGCCGGCGGGGAAGCCCACCAGCATGCGCAGCGGGCGGGCCGGCCACTCGGCCTCCTTGCCGGCCTGCGCCCAGGCCGGGGTGACCGCGAGCGCGGCCAGAAGGGTGGTGGTGGCAGCCAGCCAGCGGCGGCGGGGTACGCGGTCGAATGTCGTCAGTGGCATCAGGGTCTCCTTGTTGGTGTGGCCCATCACTCAGCGCGGGGGGCATGCGGCCCCCCATACAGCCAAGGCTGGTCCAGCAGCGATTCTCCCATCATTGCCATGGCCACGTTCCGGCCCAGACGCATCAGTCCGCTCGCATGGAAGATGCGGCCATTGCGTTCGGAGCGGGCCTGCACGCGGGCATTGCGTGCCCAGCGCGCCTGGGCATAGCGCGCGAACAGCGCGGACCAGTCAACCGGGTAGCGAGAATCGGCGCGCAACCGGCCCAATGTCCAGGCGTCCTCGATGGCCATCGCCGCCCCTTGCGCCAGATAGGGACGCAGCGGGTGCGCCGCGTCACCCAGCAGTGCCACCCGACCACGCGCCTGCTCCCCGGGACCCGCCATCGGTGGCCGGTCGTTCAGCGGCCACAGCTTCCATCCACGCACCGCGCCGATCACGGCCATGAGGTCGCTGCAGGCCGGGCCCAGCGCGCGCGTGAGATCGGCCGCGTGCGCGTCATGGGTCCAGCTCTGGGGATCGCTGCCCGCGGCGCCGCCGTGCCCCTGGCCCAACACCCCCTCGACCACCGCCACCACATTGAAGACCTCGCCCCGGCGTACGGGGTAATGCACCACATGCAGGCGGTCCCCCAGCCAGGCCGTGACCACCGGCTCGCGCAGGGCGGCCGGCAAATCCTGCGGCAGCGCCAGCCCACGGTAGGCCAGATGTCCACTGGCGCGCACCGGGTGGGCGCCCAGCAACTGGGTGCGCACCTGGCTCCACAGCCCGTCGGCCCCGACCAGCGCCGCGCCCCGCAGATGCCGGCCATCCTCGCAGGTCACCGACACCCCGTCACCCTCCTCGGCGAACGAGGACACGCGCGCGCCCAGCGACACATCCATGTCCGCCCGCGCCCGCAAGGCCTTGAGCAGCAGGCTGTGGAGGTCGGCACGGTGGATCGTGGCATAGGGCTGGCCATAGCGGGCCCGGATCGTCGCCCCCAGTTGCAGGCACCCCAAGGTCGCGGAGGAGCGGGCGTCCCGCACCTTCAACGCTTCCGGAAACGCCACGCACTCGGTCAGGCCGTCCGACAGGCCCCAGGCATTGAGTACCCGGACCGCATTGGGCCCCAACTGGATACCGGCCCCCACCTCGGCCAGGCGGGCCGACTGTTCCAGCACCCGGACCCGTTGCCCTGCGCGGGTCAGTGCCAGTGCACAGGCCAGCCCCCCGATACCACCGCCAGCAATCACCACATCTTGCATCATGCAGTCATTGTGCCCAGGGACGGGACCCGTGCGCTTGACACGGATCAGGAAGGTTGGACTGCATGCCCGCGAAGCGGCTGGCAGGCCGGCGTGCCGCCGACGTCAGGCCGCGGCCGCCACCTCGGCGCGCCGGGAGCCCCGATGCGCCAGCAACGCAAAGCACAGGACCGCCAGCATCGACGAAACCGCCATGGTCAGCGCCATCGGCACTGCCGTGTCCTTGCCCCCCAGGCCGACCAGGGGCGATGCCACGGCACCGAGCAGAAACTGCATCGCGCCGAGCAGGGCCGATGCCGACCCCGTGGCCCCGGGCGCCTGCGAGATGGCCAGGGCGCTCGCATTGCCCAGCGTCATGCCCACCGGGCAGATGGCCAGGAACACGCAGGGCAGCATCAGCGCGGGGCCGGCGCCCGTGAGCACGCACAGCAACACAAGCAGGGACGCCAGCAGACAGGTGCCGATGCCGATGGCGACCAGCCGCTGTGGCGGCACACGGCCCAACCAGCGAGCCGAGATCGCGCTGACCACCGCGATGCCGATCGCATTGGCACCGAAAGCCAGCGAGTAGGCCGCCGGCGACAGGCCCAGGATGCTCTGGAACACGAAGGGCGACGCCGAGATGTAGCCGAACAGCACCATGAAGATGAAACCCGACATGAGCACGTAGCCCAGGTAGCTGCGGTTGGCCAGCACCTGGCCCATGGTGCGCAACAGGGCCGGCACACCGCCGCGCGCGCGGCGCTCGGCGGGCAGGCTCTCGTCGATGCAGCGCAGCACGCCCACCAGCGACACGGTCGAGAGCACCGCCAGCACCACGAACACCGCACGCCAGCCGGCCAGCGCCACGACACCCGCACCCACGCTGGGCGCCAGCACCGGCGCCAGGCCGCCGATGATCATCATCACCTGGAACAGGCGCGCCGCCTCGATCGCGCTCCGGGCCCGGTCGGCAATCACCGCCCTGGCCAGCACCACACCCGCCGCGCCACCCAGGCCCTGCAGGAAACGCCAGACGACCAGATGGCCGACGTCCGCCGCGAACGCGCAGAACAGGCCCGACACGATGGCCAGCGCGGTGCCGGCGAGCAGGGGTTTGCGCCGCCCGAAGCGGTCGGACAGGGGACCGATCAGCAACTGGCCGCCGGCCAGCCCCGCCAGAAAGGCCGTGAGCGTGACCTGGATGCCGGCGGCACTGGCGCCCAGTTGCTCGGCCATGACCGGAAAGGCCGGCAGGTACATGTCGGTCGCCAGCGGAGCCACGGCCGACAGCAGCGCCAACGCAGCGATGGCCGCCATCGGAAGCGGAAATCCCGTTGTCATACAAATTCCAGGTGGGGGCGTGGAGGTGGCCCGGCCGATCGGGTGGTGATGGCGGGCATATACCGTATTGCGGTACAGTGTCCCGAAATTATAGTTTTGCAGCGGCCCAACATCCCCGACTGCAGACCCCATTGCCCAGGAGACAGCATGGACATTCGGACGGACCGTGGCGCAGGCATCCAGGTCATCGCCCGGGCGGCGGCGGTGCTGCGCGCACTGGGCGATCACCCCGGCGGCCTGAGCCTGGCCGAGATCGCCGGCCGGATCGGACTGGCACGCTCCACGGTGCAACGCATCGTGCAGGCGCTGGAGGTCGAAGGCTTCGTCGAGGCACGGGGCCCGCAGGGAGGCTTTCAGCTCGGCCCGATGCTGCCGCGCCTGGTGTACCGCCGCCAGATCGACATCGTCTCTTCCACACGCCAGCACCTGGAGATGCTGGGCGCCGAACTCGGCGAAACCACGGCGCTGTGCACGCTCACCGGCGACCAGGTCACGGCGCTGGACCGCTGCATCGCCGAGCGCGTGCTGCGCGTGGCCTTTCCACTGGGCACCATTCCGTTCCCGGCGCAGGACCTGGCACCCGGCCTCGTGATGCTCGCACAACTCTCCCCCGAGGCGCTGACCCTGGCCATGGGCACACCCACGCCACCGCGCGCGCTGACGCAGCGGCTGGCGCAGGTGCGTGCCAGCGGCCGCGCCGAGGACAGCATCGACGATTGCCGGGGGTTCTCGGTGGCGTTGCGCAGCCTGTTCGGCCTGTATGCGCTGTGCGTCATCGTCCCCCAACCCCGTGCGCAGGGGCGGGAGGAGCGCATCTTCGCGGCACTGGAGCGCTGCCGCGACGAACTGGAGCGCAAGTTCGGCCAGGCGGGTAGCGAACCGGCACCCGGACAGGCCGGGGCTAGAGCACCCGGTTGAACCAGTACAGCGACAGCCCCGCAGACAGCAGCACCAGCACCGCCGCCACCAGCGCCAGCAGCGCCGTCACCTCGGTTTCGCGCTTTTCGACCGTCAGCCGTGTGCTCAGGGACTCGTAGACCTGCCTGAGGTTTTCCGCCGTGCCGGCATGGAAGTACTCGCCCCTGGTCGTGCGCGCCACTTCCTTGAGGGTGTCCTCGTCCAGCCGCACCCGCATCGACCAGCCCTCGAAGCCGATCACCTCGCCATCGACCGTGCCCACGCCCACGGTGTAGACGCGCACGCCGCGATCGGCCGCCATCTGGGCCGCCTCCAGCGTGTCCACGCCCGTGGTGCGCTGCCCGTCCGTCAGCAGGATCACGGCCGCCGAACCGTAGGAGCCCGGTGGCACCGGCTCGACCGGCGGCGTGGCACCTCCCGCCGCGGGTGGGCGCTGGTCGATGGCCCGGCCACGCGGCCCGAACGGGTCACTGTGACGCCCCCAGGTGACACTGGCCAGGTCGATCTGGCCCGGGAAGATCTCCGACAATGCCACCACGATGGCACTGCCGATGGCCGTGGCACGCTGCAACTGGAATTTGTCGATGGCCGTGTTCAGATCCTCGCGGTTGAGGGTGGCCGGCTGCACGACCTGGGCCGACCCGGCAAAGGCCACGATGCCCACCTTCACATGACGCGGGAGCTCCTTGATGAAAGCCTTGGCCGCGTTCTGCGAGGCCACCAGGCGGTTGGGCTCCACGTCGGTGGCGCGCATGCTGCCCGACACATCCATCGCCAGGATGATGGTCTGCTGGGTCGACGGCAGCGTGACGGTGGCCATGGGCCGGGCTGCCGCCAGCAGCAGGGCGGCAAAGGCCAGCAACAGCAGCACCGGGGGCACATGGCGGCGCCAGTTCGTTGCCGTGCCCATGGCCTCGCGCACGATGGACAGGCTCGCGTAACGCAGCGACACACGCCGGCGCCGCCGCAGTATCCAGAGATACAGCAGCACCAGCAGGGGCAGCAGGAGCAGCAGCCACAGCAGTTGCGGCCAGAGGAAGCTCATGGGCAGGGTGTTCATGCGGCGGCCCCCCTGGTCGGCCGATGATGCAGGCGCTGGCGGTGCCGGCGCAGATCGACGAAGCGGACCACCGCCTCGGCCAGATCGTCGTCCGTCGACAATTCCAGCGTATCCACGCCGGCGCGGGCCAGGCTTTCGCGCAGCTCGGCCTCGCGCTGGGCGGCGATGCGCGCAAAGCGCTGGCGAAAGCCCCGGTCGTGCGTGTCCACCAGCAGTTGCTCGCCGGTCTCGGCATCGCGGATGGTCAGCAGGCCCAGGTCGGGCAGTTCCAGCTCCAGCGGATCGAGCAGGCGCACGGCCACCACGTCGTGGCGCCGGGCCAGCTCGCCCAGTGGCTGCTCCCAGCCCGGCTCGCTGATGAAGTCCGACACCACGAACACGGCGCTGCGCTGGCGGACCGTGAGCGCCGCCGAGCGCAGCAGCTCGGCCAGGCGCGTCGGCCCATGATCGGGCATCTCGGCAGCGGGCGCCGGTTCGGCTCCACCCACCAGATGCAGCAGGCGCAACACCTGCGTGCGGCCGCCGCGCACCGGCAGCATGGTGTGCACTCCCGCCCGCCCCTGACCACGGTACAGCAGCGCCCCCACCCGGTTGCCATGCCGGGTGATCAGCCGGGCCAGAACGCCGACAAAGCCCTGCAGCACCTCGCGCTTGCGCTGCGCGCCAGAACCGAAATCGACCGACGGGCTGAGGTCCAGAAGGAACCAGGCCGCCATCTCGCGGTCCTCGGTGAACACGCGCACGTGCGGCTGCTGCAACCGTGCGGTCACATTCCAGTCGATGTGGCGCACATCGTCGTGCAACTGGTATTCGCGCAAGTCGGCCAGGTCCAGCCCCGTGCCCCGCAGCAGGGTGCGGTAGTCGCCCTGCAACAGGCCGTCGAGCCGACGGATCACCGTCCACTCCAGGCGACGCAGCAAGGCATCGGCTCCCGGCGGCCCGGCGCGCTCCGCCGGCTGGGGCAAGCGTTGGGCAGTGCTTCCCTGTCGCTGGCGCTGGAACAGGTTCAACAGCATGACCGGCTCCGCTCAGGCCACTTTCGGCTCATGTTCCGGCACCCGGGCCGGCGGCGGCACGGCCTTCATGATGCGCGCCACCAGCGCGTCGCTGTCCAGCCCCTCGGACAGCCCCTCGTACGAGAGCACCAGGCGGTGGCGCAGCACGTCGGGTACCAGATCGGTCATGTCTTCGGGCAGGGCATAGCTGCGGCCACGCAGCAGGGCCAGCGCCCGCGCGCCCTCGACCAGCCCGATGGTCGCACGCGGGCTGGCACCGTAGGTGAGCAGCCGCCCCATGTCCCGCAGGCCGTGCCGCTCGGGTGTGCGTGTGGCGGACACCAGCCGCACCGCGTACTGCACCAGGGACGGGTCCACGTACACCTGACGGCACTGGTGCTGCAGTTCGGCCAACTCACCGGTGGTGGCCACCGCCTGCACCTGCACCGCAGGTCCCGTCACGCGCTCGACGATGACATATTCCTCTTCGTCGGTGGGGTAGTCCACCAGCACCTTCATCATGAAACGGTCGACCTGCGCCTCGGGCAGCGGGTAGGTGCCCTCGGTCTCGATGGGGTTCTGCGTTGCCATGACGAGGAACGGATCGGGCACCTTGTGCGTCTCGCCTGCGATCGTCACCTGGCGCTCCTGCATCACCTCCAGCAGCGCGCTCTGTACCTTGGCCGGTGCGCGGTTGATCTCGTCGGCCAGCAGCAGGTTGGCGAACACCGGGCCCAGCGCGGTGGTGAACTCGCCGGTTTTCTGGTTGTAGATGCGCGTGCCCACCAAGTCGGCCGGCACCAGGTCGGGCGTGAACTGGATGCGCCTGAAACGCCCACGCACCACATCGGCCAGCGTCTTGACGGTCAGCGTCTTGGCCAGGCCTGGCACCCCTTCCACCAGCAGGTGCCCCTGCGCGAGCATGGCCACCATCACGCGCTCCAGGAAGCGGTCCTGCCCGACCACCACGCGCTTGACCTCGTACAGGATCTGCTCCATGAGCTGGGCGGTATCGAGGGGAGTGTTCTGGCTCATGCGGCGCTCCGGTGGGTTCAGAAGGGTGGCAGGCCGGCCGCCGAGGCGGCGCTTTCGATGGGCACGGCAAACCCGATGCCCACGAAGGTGCGGGCCCGGGACGGGTTGAGGATGCCGGTGACGATACCGACCACCTCGCCATCCATGGTCACGAGCGGCCCGCCCGAGTTGCCCGGGTTGGCCGCCGCGTCAAACTGGATCAGGTTCTCGATGTCCTGCTCCCCTTCGGGGGCCCGGAACGAGCGGCCGAAGCCCGAGATCACACCCGCCGACACCGAGGGGCCGATGCCGAACGGAAAGCCCACCGCGACCACCTGGTCGCCGGGCAGCAGGTCGCCGGTGGAGCGCATCGTGGCGGCCTGCAGGTCGTCGGGCACGGTCTGCGCCTGGAGCACCGCCAGGTCATTGTGTGCCTGCACACCGGTGACCACCGCGCCGGACTCCGCACCGTCGGCGAACACCAGCCTGACGCGCTGCGCTCCCTGCACCACGTGCAGGTTGGTCAGGATCACCCCCTGGTCAACGATCACGACCCCCGTGCCGACGCCGTGTTCGACCTCCTCGCCCTTGTCGTCGCGCACAAAGGATTCGACCCGCACCACCGAAGGGCGCACCATCTCCGCCGCGCGCGCCGCCGGCGAAGGCAGGGATTGCGTGGTCAGCGTGCGCAGCACGGCGGCATCGATGTCCTTTTGCGTGAGGGCCCTTGGCGAGACCACGCGCAACTGCCAGGTGCTGAGCGCGAGCAGCACGAGCAGCAGCAGCATCGCCGACCACATGGCACGGGGACTCACCGCCCATCGCGCCAGTGCGGCTCGCCAGCGCGACAGCGGCCCGCGCCCCCGCCGCTGCGCCCCGGCCGGAAACGCCAGCCGGCCGGCGTCCGCACGCTGCTGCTCCGGCGCGGCGGCACCGCGATCGGATCGGCTGTACAGGGCAGGCTTGCGCATGGCAACTCCCGGTCAGGGCGCCCGGCGGGCGCGGTCTTCACATCATGCCGTGTTGGGCGTCATGGCTCAAGCACCCAGCAATTGCCTGAGCACGTAGGGCAGGATGCCGCCGGCACGGTAATGGCTCACCTCGACCGGCGTATCGATGCGCAGCGTCACCGTCAGCTCGGTGCTTGTGCCATCGGCGCGAACGACCACCAGCCGGGCATCGCTCTGTGGCATCAGGTCCGGGTGCGGCACCACCTCGACCGACTCATCGCCGCGCAGCCCGAGCGATTCCCACGAGTCACCCGGCTTGAACTGCAGCGGCAGCACCCCCATGCCCACCAGGTTGGACCGGTGGATACGCTCGAAACTGCGCGCGATCACCGCCTTGATCCCCAGCAACTGCGTACCTTTGGCCGCCCAGTCCCGGCTCGAGCCGGTACCGTACTCCTCGCCAGCGAAAATCACCGTCGGCACGCCCTCGGCCTGGTAGCGCATTGCCGCATCGTAGATCGGCAACTTGTCGCCCGAGGGTTGGTGCAGCGTCATGCCGCCCTCCTCGCGCGAGCCATCCGCCAACGGTGGCAGCATCAGGTTCTTGATGCGCACATTGGCGAAAGTGCCGCGCATCATCACCTCGTGGTTGCCCCGGCGCGAGCCGTAACTGTTGAAATCGGGCGGGAGCACGCCATGCTCACGCAGCCAGCGGCCCGCAGGCGAGTTCTCCTTGATCGAACCGGCGGGCGAGATGTGGTCCGTGGTGATGGAATCGCCAAACAGCGCCATCACGCGTGCGCCTCGGATCGCCACGGGCCCAGCCGACGCGGCCGCCTCCAGCGAGAAACCGTCGAAAAACGGTGGCTCGGCGATGTAGGTGCTCGTGGGCCAGTCGTAGGTATTGCCGCTCGCGCCGCTGATGCGCTCCCACAACTTGCCTGGATCGGTCCGCACCTGGGCGTAGTTGTCGCGGTAGGCCCGCCCCTTCATGGCGTGCTTCATCAGCGCGTGAATCTCGTCGCTGCTGGGCCAGATGTCGCCCAGATACACCGCCTTGCCCCCCTTGCCCTGCCCCACCGGCTCGGTCATCAGGTCCCTGAGCACCGTGCCGGCGATCGCGTAGGCCACCACCAGCGGTGGGCTGGCCAGGAAGTTGGCCTTGAGGTTCGGGTGGATGCGGGCCTCGAAGTTGCGGTTGCCCGAGAGCACCGCCGCGCACACCAGGTCATGTCCCGTGATGGCCTCGTTGATCTCCGGTGCCAGGTCGCCGGCATTGCCGATGCAGGTGGTGCAGCCGTAGCCGGCCAGCGCGAAGCCCAGTTTCTCCAGGTAGGGCAGCAGGCCCGTCTCGGTGAGGTACTCGGTGACGATGCGCGAACCCGGCGCCAGCGAGGTCTTGATGTGCGGCTGCACCTTGAGACCGGCCTCCACCGCCTTTTTGGCCAGCAGGCCCGCCGCCAGCAACACGCTCGGGTTGGAGGTGTTGGTGCAACTGGTGATGGCGGCAATCAGCACGTCGCCGTGGCCGATGCTGAACCCCTTGCCCGGGACACTGCGCGGGTTCTCGCCGCGCGTGTGCGACGAACTGAGCGTGGGCTTGTTGGCCACCATTTCGATCACGTAGCGCGGCGCCGCCAGCGGTGGCGTGGCCGGATCGGCCGGCGTCTTCACCTCGGGATGGTCCTGGTAGCGCACCTGGTAGCGCGTATGCAGCAACTCCGCCGGCTGGTTGAAGCCATTGTCGGCGTTGGGCTTGCTGAACAGCGACTCGAACTGCCCGGCCACCCGCCCCAGCTCGATGCGGTCCTGCGGCCGCTTGGGGCCGGCCAGCGAGGGCGCCACCGTGCCCAGATCGAGCGTGATGACCTGCGAATACTCGATCTCGCCGGCCTTGATCTGCGCACCCGCCGCGCCCGGCACGCCGAACAGGCCCTGGGCGCGGAAGTAGGCTTCGAAGGCCTCGATCTCGGCCTTGCTGCGCCCGGTGCCGCGGAAGTAGTCGAGCGTCTTGTCGTCCACCGGGAAAAATCCCATGGTGGCGCCGTACTCGGGCGCCATGTTGCCGATCGTTGCCCGGTCCGGCAACGACAGCGATGCCGTGCCTTCGCCGAAGAATTCCACGAACTTGCCCACCACCTTGTGCCGGCGCAGGACCTCGGTGACGGTGAGCACCAGATCGGTGGCGGTCACGCCCTCGCGCAGGCGACCGGTGAACTCGAAGCCGACCACGTCGGGCGTGAGCAGGTACACCGGCTGGCCCAGCATCGCGGCCTCGGCCTCGATGCCGCCCACGCCCCAGCCCACCACGCCGATGCCGTTGATCATGGTGGTGTGGCTGTCGGTGCCGACCAGGGTATCCGGGTAGTACAGCCCGCCCTTCAGGTGCACGCCGCGCGCCAGGTACTCGAGGTTGACCTGGTGCACGATGCCGAAGCCCGGCGGCACCACGCCGAAGGTGTCGAAGGCCTGCATGCCCCACTTCATGAACTGGTAGCGCTCGCGGTTGCGCTGGAATTCCAGCTTCATGTTCAGATCGAGCGCGTTCTTCTTGCCGTAGTAGTCGACCATGACCGAGTGGTCCACCACCAGATCGACCGGCACCAGGGGTTCGATCTTCTTCGGATCGTGCCCCAGACGGGCGGCGGTGCTGCGCATCGCCGCCAGATCGGCCAGCAGCGGCACGCCGGTAAAGTCCTGCAGCACCACACGGGCCACCGTAAAGGGGATCTCTTCCGTGCGGGCGGCCCGGGGCTTCCAGTTGGCCAGTTGCGTCACGTGCGAGGACAGCACACGCTCGCCATCGCAGTGGCGCAGCACACTCTCGAGCACGATGCGCAGCGAGACCGGCAGGCGCCGCACCCCGGGCAGCTGTTTGGCCAGGGCGGGCAGCGAATAGAAGCGGCCACTTTTGCCGGAGGGCATCCGGAAGGTTCTGAGGGTGTCGGCAAACGGGTGCCTGAATGTCGTCGCTGGGGCCATGGTGCTACTCCTGATCGTCCATCGGGTGCGCTCTCCATTCTGTGCCAAGCAGCGCCAACCCCCAAGGAGTGGGGTCATGCACCGCTAGGTCCGGACAGTTTTTTGGCCATGCGCGCCCATCGGAGCGCCACATGCAGGACAATCGAGGGCTGCCCATGAAAGCCCCCGAACTGCTCCTGCCCGCCGGCTCGCTGCACCGCATGCGCGCCGCCTTTCGTTTCGGTGCCGATGCCGTCTATGCCGGCCAGCCGCGATATTCCCTGCGCGCGCGCAACAACGAGTTCCGCCTGGAGCAGATCGCCCAGGGCATTGCCGAGGCCCACGCGGGCCACAAGAAGTTCTTCGTCACCAGCAACCTGATCGCCCACAACGACAAGCTGCGCACCTACCTGCGCGACCTGCAGCCGGTGGTGGAACTGCGCCCCGACGCGCTCATCATGGCCGACGCGGGCCTGATCATGCTGGTGCGCGAGCAGATGGAAAAGGGCCTGTGGCCCGAGGTCCCGATTCACCTCTCGGTGCAGGCCAACACCACCAACAGCGCGGCGGTGAAATTCTGGGGCCGGCAAGGCGTGGCCCGCGTCATCCTCTCGCGCGAGCTGAGCCTGGACGAGGTCGAGGCCATCCGCAACGACTGCCCCGACATTGAACTGGAGGTGTTCGTGCACGGGGCCCTGTGCATCGCCTACTCGGGCCGCTGCCTGCTCTCGGGCTACTTCAACCGGCGCGACCCCAATCAGGGCACCTGCACCAACGCCTGCCGCTGGCAGTACAAGACCCATGGCGCCACCACCGACACCGATACGGGTGAGGCCGTGCCACTGGCGGCACTCGAGGGTTTCGACTTTGCGCAGGAGAACGAGGACGCCGCCGCCAGCTTCTCCACCTGTGGTTCAGGCGAGCGCCAC
>Ga0265293_10001609_pt1 | contig 48536 bp, 50 predicted proteins | sample Munlanlewell138R_FD_192505 | JGI IMG/M metagenome (GOLD analysis project Ga0265293, IMG submission 192505) | Leachate microbial communities from a municipal landfill in Southern Ontario, Canada - Leachate well 138R | ecosystem: Engineered > Solid waste > Landfill > Unclassified | place: Canada... | reverse complement strand
GGCGAGGTCGGGGTTTGCGTTCCCCGTAAAGATCATCATCTTCGACACGCGCAGTACCTGTTTTACTGAGGGTGGACCTGACGAAAAAAACCTTCGTGTCTCGCGATCAACGCGAAACCACGAAGGTCTCGTAATGTGGCAGGGGCGGCTGGATTCGAACCAACGCATGGCAGGATCAAAACCTGCTGCCTTACCGCTTGGCGACGCCCCTGTAGAGTTGTACATCTTAACAATGTAGAACTATCAGTTTTCAATTAAGTTTTGTAGTGCTCGGTGCAACATCGAGATGTTTGCGCCTTGTGCTACAAAGCTTGGTAGTGAACTTGAAATCTGGGTTGCTATGTTAACAGCTTGTTGTTCGTTTGGGAAGCCCCCAAATATACAACTTCCAGTTCCAGTTAATCGAGCATCAACATATTTGTTAAGCAAGATCAAAGCGTTACGTACCTCTGGGTAACGCCTCTCAACTACTGCTTGGCAATCGTTGTGACCGCCTTGCTTGAGAACGGTGCGTATATTAGTTAGAGGCGTGTCACGTGTCAAGCACTTATCTGAAAATATTTTTGCGGTGCTGATTGAAACAGCCGGTACCGCCACTAAGTACCAGGGTTCGGCTAATTCGACTGGCTGTAATTTTTCACCGATACCTTGCGCAAATGCCGCGCGGCCTATCACAAATACCGGCACATCAGCACCTAAGCTTAAGCCCCAGTGCGCCAGTTGTTCCAGTGAGTATTGTGTCTGCCATAAATAATTCAGGCCCACTAAAGTGGTCGCTGCGTTGGAGCTGCCGCCACCTATACCGCCGCCGATGGGTAGTTTTTTATCCAGCCAAATATCAGCGCCTAGCCTTGTGTTGCTCTGGGCTTGCAATAAGCGAGCAGCACGGACAATTAAATTATCATCGTGTACCACGCCATCAATGGCGCTGTGTAAGATGATTTGCCCATCATTGCGTGCAGTAAAGTGTAGGGTGTCTGCGTAATCGAGAAACTGAAATAAGGTTTCCAATAAGTGGTAGCCGTCAGCGCGTTGGCCGACGATGTGCAGCATTAAATTAAGTTTAGCTGGGGCTGGCAGGCTTAATTGTGCAGATTCTTTATTGGGCTGCGTGGCAGCGCTTGTTAACGTCGCATCGTGCATGTGCTTACTGACCCAGTTGACGTGCTTGCCATTCTTTGATCACTAAAGTGATATTCAGGCCGGCACCGCTTAGTTTGATCCGCTCAGGCAACTGTAGGCCGTTTTCCGTGCGGTAGCTTAAGTATTCAATCAGCCACTGATCCTGTTTCAGCTCGGTTAGCAGGCTATTGCTGTCCAGTTGCAGTTGGCTTTTGCTATATGGCGCAGGCAAACCGCGCACCCACCAGAGTAGGTTGCTTACCGGTAAGCTCCAGCCCAGTTGCTGCTGCATTAAAGCTTCAGCTGATTGCGCTTGAAAGGTGCCGCGACTGGCGATGTCTAAACTGACCGCACCTTGGCGTCCAGTTAAGCGGGTTGAGCCTTGGCCCAGAGGGCCGGAGAGGCGGATGTCAAAGTAATCTTGGCGTTGTAGCCAAAATAACACTGCGCTGCCAGATTGTTGTTCGCTGCGAATGCCCAACTTGCCGCTGATTTGCCAAGCATCGAGCGGTGCAATTTGTTGCTTGTGACTCTGCCATGAATCGGCTTGGCCACTGCCGCCGAGTTGTTCTTTTGAGGCGAATTGACTGCAGCCGCTGAGCATAATCAGCAGGCTCAGTACAAAGAAGCTAGAACGACGCATCAGTTTAGAGGTCCTTGTTGGTCAGTCGCTGTATGGTTTCCAGCAAAATAGGGTTGTTCGGTTCATCTGTTAGAGCCTGCTTCCAAATGCGTTGCGCTGCGTTGTGTTTACCTTGTTGCCACAGGACTTCGCCAAGGTGCGCGGCAACTTCAGCGTCAGGGAAGGCGCTAAAGGCTTCGCGTAACAGACGCTCAGCGGTGGCTAAATCGCCGAGGCGGTAATAGACCCAGCCTAGGCTGTCAGTGATGGCCGCATCGTTGGGTTCGAGTTGATGGGCTTTTTCGATCAATTGGCGCCCTTCATCTAAGCGATCAGTGCGATCGGCGAGGGTGTAGCCTAGCGCATTGAGTGCCATGGCGTTATCGGGGTTTTTGTCGATAATCGAGCGTAAATCGTTTTCAAGCTGAGTTAAGTCATTGCGCTTATCAGCAATCATGGCGCGCGTGTAAAGTAGGCTGGGATCGTCGTTATACTGCTTTAAAGCTTGATTGATACGCAGCCAAGCGGTTTCGACTTGATCGTAACTAGACAGTGCTTCGGTTTCAATCAGGTACAGTTGGATGGCTAGATCAGAGCGCATCATACGTTGTAGCTCAAAATGTGTAGTTGCTTCAGCGAGGCGCTGATTGCCGAGCAGTAGGGCGATAATGCGTTGCTGCGCGGCGAGGTAGTTACTGCCCGATTGTATGACGTTATACGCACCGAGTGCTTGCTCAGTGTCGCCAAGTTCTTCAAATACTCGACCTAGATTGTACTGCGCAGCATTGCTATGGCTGCCACGCGCCAGCAACTCTTCAAAGTAGGCTTGCGCTTCTAGCCAAGCGTCTAGATCCATATTAATTAAGGCCAGCGAGAAGCGTAGATCATCGTCATCCGGTGATTGCTGTAATAGCTCTATAAACTCGGCGCGGGCTTCCTCCAGTCGGTTAAGCTCAATCAGTTGGCGAGCGTAGGCCATGCGTAAGCGGCTATCATCGGGGTGTTGTTTTAGGGCGTTACGCAATAAAGGTAAGGCCTCTTCACCACGATTGAGTTGGTTGAGTAAGCGCGCTCTTAATAGCGTTGTGGCCACCACCGCATATCTTTTAGGCTGATCTGCTAGCAGCGTTAGAGCCTCTTCGCTGCGCTCATCTTGGTTCAGTAAAATAGCTTTGCTAAACACCAACTGTTGATTATAGGGATGCTTGATTAACAAACGATCAAAGCTTTGCAAGAGTGCTTGACGTGTTTTAGCATCAGATTGCGCCGCCGATAAGGCGAGGAAATCAAATTGTGTTTCGCCGTTGGCTAATAAGACTTTTTCCATGCGCTGCATGGCTTCGTCATAGCGCTTAGCTTGTGCCAGTTGAATGGCAGCAGAGCGTTGTGCTTCTAAATTCTCTGGTGCCGCATTGGCCCAGATGAGCGCGCTGCTCAAGGCCCGTTGTTCCTCGCCGAGGTATTCAGCAATGCGAAAAGCGCGCTCGGCAACCCCAGGATCGCCGGTGATCAGTGCTTGCTGACTGTAGTTTTCGGAGGCGAGATCAAAGCGATCGCGCTGCCCGGCAATTTCTGCCGCGAGTAAGCTGATTAAGGTGTCTGGTGCAAACTGTGCACCAATGTTTTCCGCTGCGCTGGTTTGTATCACAGCGGGCGTAGCTGTATCGTTTGGCGCTGGAGTGCTGTCCGGAGACAGTGCTTGGCAGCCAGATAAGATAAAACTGATTGAAACAAGAGTAAAATATTTATTCATAGGTACAAGCTAAGACAAGTTAGAATAGCCGCATCATGACACAAGCAGAGTAATGGCGCGCGATACTCTAAGTTTAGCCGCCGAGTTAACCGCTTGTGCTGTGACAGGCTTTGCATGTGATAGTCTAAAATATATGCTTTTTCTTACACTTAATGTTGTGTTTTGTTTGGGAGGTTGTTCTAAAGGCTTTGAAGTAGGACAATTGCCCGCTTTAAATCCCCTTTAGCGACGATGCATGGCTTTTATAGCACTTGGAATTAATCATAAAACGGCTTCTGTGGCTGTTCGCGAGCGCGTGGCGTTTAACCCTGAACAATTAGTTGAGGCGTTACGTCAGCTGTGCCGAGTCGTGGGCAGTCGAGAAGCAGCGATTCTATCAACCTGTAACCGCTGTGAACTTTATCTAGAAGTCGAGAATGTGCAGCCAGACATAGTGCTTGCTTGGTTAGCTCGGTTTCATGATGTGCCCACCGAGGATTTACAGGCCTGCGCCTATGTACATCAAGATGATCACGCGATTCAGCATATGATGCGTGTGGCCTGTGGTTTAGATTCCTTGGTGCTGGGTGAACCGCAAATTCTTGGGCAGATTAAGACTGCTTACGCTGTTGCGCGCGAGGCTGGGACGCTCGGGCCCTTATTAGGACGACTGTTTCAAGCCACTTTTAGCACGGCGAAAACGGTGCGTACCGACACCGCGATTGGCGAAAACCCCGTTTCTGTGGCCTTTGCCGCGGTCAGTTTAGCCAAGCAAATATTTACCGATCTGAGCCACAGTCAAGCGCTGCTGGTGGGGGCTGGTGAAACCATTACCTTGGTCGCGCGGCATTTACATGAGCAGGGGGTGAAAAAGATTGTGGTGGCGAACCGTACCCTGGAGCGGGCCACGCTGTTGGCGGATGAGTTTGGCGGACAGGCGATTGTTTTGTCAGATATTCCCGATGCTCTCGTACGCAGTGATATTGTCATCAGTTCTACCGCTAGCCAATTACCGATCTTAGGTAAAGGGGCTGTGGAGCGGGCGTTGAAATTACGCAAGCATAAGCCAATTTTTATGGTTGATATCGCCGTGCCGCGGGATATTGAACCTCAGGTCGGTGAGCTCGATGACGTGTATTTATACAGTGTCGATGACTTGCATGAGGTGGTTACAGAGAATTTAAAAAGTCGTCAAGGCGCAGCTAAAGCCGCCGAAGAGCTGGTGGTACAAGGTACTGCTGACTTTATGCAGCGCTTGCGTGAGCTGGGGGCTGTGGATGTACTCCGCGCCTATCGCCAACAAGGTGAGCGTTTGCGCGATGAAGAGTTAGCGCGGGCGCAACGGGCCTTAGCCAATGGCGCATCACCTGAGGATGCGTTGGCAGCCTTGGCACGCGGCTTAACCAATAAGCTGCTGCATGCGCCGAGTGTGCAATTAAAACGTTTGTCTGCCGATGGTCGCTGTGAGGCGCTGGCGGTTGCGCAGGAACTATTTGGTTTAACAACAGGTGACTCGAATTAATGAAAGCGTCGTTAGTCAATCGTTTGGACCGCCTGCAGGAACGCTATGAGGAACTCACAGCGTTATTAGGCGATGCACAGGTGATCAGTGATCAAAATAAATACCGCGCCTACTCCAAAGAGTATGCCGAGGTAGAACCTGTGGTGAAGGTGTTTCAAACGTGGCGCAAAACCCGCAGTGACCTTGAAGAAGCGCAAGCTTTACTGAAAGATGCGGACCTTGATGTACGTGAAATGGCGGTTGATGAAGTGGCAGAATGCCGTGCAGCCATCTTGATCATTGAAGCGGACTTACAGCGCCTGATGTTGCCTAAAGATCCCAATGATGGCCGTAACGTATTCCTTGAGGTACGTGCTGGAACCGGTGGCGATGAAGCCGCTATTTTTGCCGGTGATTTGCTGCGTATGTATTTGCGTTATGCTGAGCGCCAAGGCTGGCGGGTGGAGATTCTTTCTGAGCACGCGGGTGAGCATGGCGGTTATAAAGAAGTGATTGCCCGTGTTGAGGGGGCTAATGTGTATGGTCGCTTGAAGTTTGAGTCCGGTGCGCATCGTGTACAACGCGTCCCCGAAACTGAGTCGCAGGGCCGTGTGCATACCTCTGCCTGTACCGTGGTGGTTCTGCCTGAGCCAGATGAGCAAGCGGCGATTGAAATCAATCCGGCTGATTTACGTGTGGATACTTACCGTGCCTCGGGCGCGGGCGGTCAACACATTAACAAAACGGATTCTGCGGTACGTATTACTCACCTGCCCAGCGGCATGGTGGTGGAGTGTCAGGAAGAGCGCTCGCAGCACAAAAACCGTGCCCGCGCCATGGGTTGGTTGGCGGCGCGCCTCGAAGATCAGCAAACCAGCGCTGCCGCGCAAGAAATGTCCGCCACACGCAAGTCGTTGGTGGGCAGTGGCGACCGCTCTGAGCGTATTCGTACCTATAACTTCCCGCAAGGGCGGGTCACGGATCACCGGATTAACCTCACCTTATATTCTTTGGCCGATGTGATCAGTGGCAGTTTAGAGCAGATCATTGATCCGTTATTGCTTGAATATCAGGCCGATCAGCTTGCTGCGTTAGGCGATTAATCGTCATGCAGCGCATTGATCAGCTATTGGCCCACGCTGCGCAGGGTGATTCTCCCACTGCGCAGTTGGATGCCGAATTGCTCTTGGCTTTTGTCCTCGATAAGCCGCGCAGCTATCTGTACACCTGGCCAGAAAAAACACTCAGTGAGGCGCAAGTTGTGACCTTTATGGCGCTGCTGGAGCGGCGTCTACGCGGTGAGCCAGTCGCCTACTTATTAGGTCGCCAGGGGTTTTGGACGCTGGATTTACAGGTGGCAGAACATACCTTAATTCCTCGTGCCGATACTGAGCTGTTGGTTGAAGCCGCTTTGCAGTTGGCCGATACAGATACAGCGCTACAGGTGCTTGATCTAGGCACGGGCACCGGCGCTTTAGCTTTGGCCTTGGCCAGTGAGCGGCCCGCCTGGAGAGTGACCGGTGTTGATCGAATTGAATCTGCAGTGGCGCTGGCGCAACGCAATCAGCAGCAATTGCAGTTGCCTAATGCAGTGTTTTTGCACAGCCATTGGTTTAGTGCCTTGGCGGGTCGGCGCTATGATTTAATTATCAGTAATCCGCCTTATATTGCCGATAATGACCCGCATTTGCAGCAAGGCGATTTGCGTTTTGAGCCGCTGAGCGCCTTGGTCTCTGGCCCTGATGGGCTGGATGATCTGCGTCTGATTATTGCTCAGGCGCCCTCGTATTTGTCGGCCAATGGCTGGTTGCTGCTGGAACATGGTTTTGATCAAGCAGGCGCAGTACGTGAATTGTTGCAGCAAGCGGGTTTTGTCGATGTGAGCAGTCAGCGTGATTTATCCGGTCATGAAAGAATCACTTTAGGTCGTCTTCCCTCCTTATCTTAGGTGGTCATACTCCATGTTAAATGATGAAGAATTACTGCGTTATAGCCGCCAGATTCTGTTAAAACAGATTGATGTAGCAGGGCAGTTGCGCTTAAAAAAGAGCAAAGTGCTGATTGTCGGCTTAGGTGGGCTGGGTTCTCCGGTGGCTTTATATTTGGCCGCGGCGGGTGTTGGTGAATTGTATTTAGCCGATTTTGATCACTTGGATCTGTCTAATTTACAGCGACAAATCGTGCATGACAGTGCCGCTGTAGGTCGCTTGAAGGTGCAATCAGCACAAGCCCGTTTGCAGGCACTCAATCCTCATATTGCTGTGCATGCGCTCAGTGCAAAGCTTGATAGCGACAATTTACCCGCACTGTTGCAATCGGTTGATCTGGTGGTTGATTGCACGGATAACTTCACCATTCGTGCTCAACTTAATGCGGCCTGCTTTGCCAATAATACCGTCTTGGTTAGTGGCGCCGCGATTCGCGGTGAAGGGCAGATCAGTGTCTATGATCCCAGTAACGCTGCCAGCCCCTGTTATCACTGTGTCTTTGGTGATGGCGAAGAAGAAGGCCTAACCTGCAGTGAGGCCGGAGTGTTGGGGCCTTTGGTGGGTTTGATTGGTAGTTTACAAGCGCTTGAGGCAATGAAAATTCTGGCCGGTTTTGGTGAGACTTTGGTCGGGCGCTTGTTGTTAGTTGATGCTTTCAATAGTCGCTTTCGGGAGCTCAAAATTCGCCGAGATCCGCAGTGTTCTGTCTGTGGCGTGCGTCATGCATAAGCAGGCCCCGATTGGTGTGTTTGATTCGGGCTTAGGCGGTATTTCTGTGCTGCATGAGATCCGCCACTTACTGCCGAACGAGTCATTAGTGTATGTCGCCGATAGCGCGCATGTACCTTACGGTGAGCAAACCCCCGAGTTTATTGTTCAGCGCAGTTTAGCGATTAGCACATTTTTACTGGAGCAATCAGTTAAGGCCATAGTGGTGGCTTGTAATACCGCGACGGCAGCGGCAGTGATGGAGCTTAGGTTGCGTTGGCCGCAGTTGCTGATTGTGGGGATGGAGCCTGCAGTAAAACCAGCGGTACAGGCCTCGCGGTCGGGCACCATAGGCGTGCTAGCTACCACCGGGACTTTACGCAGTGCGCGTTTTGCTGCCTTGCTCGAGCGCTTTGCCAGTGATGTACAGGTGGTCACTCAGCCCTGCCCAGGCTTGGTTGAGTTAATTGAGGCTGGGCAGTTAGACAGTCCGGCAACACGAGCGCTATTAACCTCTTATGTGGAACCTTTATTGCAGGCGGGTTGCGATACTCTCATTTTAGGCTGCACACATTATCCGCTGGTCAAACCCTTATTACGCAGTTTAGTTCCTGCTCAGGTACAGTTGATTGATACAGGAGAAGCGGTTGCACGGCGACTGCACAGTGAGTTAGCTACGCGCGGCTTATTAGCGGACGCTCAGCATCCGCGGGATTATTTTTATAGCAGTGGCGATCTGCATAAAACAGAGCAAACCTTGGCTGCTTTGTGGTCTGCACCGCAACCTGTAATAGCGTTAGGCTTTTAAAAATTAAAAACACTATTTAACAGTGGAGAAACATATGCGATTGCGAGTAACCGGTCCTATTGTTGCGTTAATGCTCGGTCTGAGTGTGCAGCAGGCCGCTGCTGTGACGCTGAGTGCTGCTGTTGCTCGCACTGAGGAGTCAACGACGAACCTGAATATTGGGCTGCAAAAGGACTTCCAGTCCCGTTGGTGGCAAAGCGATGTCGGTGCTTTGACAGGCTATTGGGATGCTGGTTATACCTTCTGGAAAGGTAAGAAACAGTCCGATAACCACAGTGTCTCATTCAGTCCCGTATTGGTATATGAGTTTAATGCGGATGTGTTTAAACCTTATATAGAAGTCGGCATTGGTCTGTCTTTGTTTGAAAATACACGCATTGAAAGCCGCCGTTTAGGCAGTTCGTTTCAGTTTGAAGACCGTTTTGGTATGGGTCTGCGTTTTTATAATCAAGCGCTGGGCGTACGCGCGATGCACCATTCCAATGCGGGCTTAAAAAAGCCTAATCATGGTATTGAGGCGTATAGCTTGCATTATCGAGTGGCCTTGTGATGCATGAGCAACACACCACATATTTGGCTCAGCGCTTGGGTCAGCAATTGTTTGCTGCGCGGGCGTGGGTAAGTACTGCCGAATCTTGTACTGGTGGTGGTATCGCCGAAGCTATTACGCGAATCGCGGGCAGTTCGGCATGGTTTGAGGTGGGTTTTGTCACCTATTCCAATCGGCAAAAGACTCGTGTGCTGCAGGTCGCGGAAAGTGATTTGCAGCGTGATGGTGCAGTGAGTCAGACGGTTGTCGAAAGTATGGCTCGCGGTGCACAGCAGCTGTCGGGCGCGCAGTATGCCGTGGCGGTTAGCGGTGTGGCGGGGCCTGATGGCGGCAGTCCGGAGAAACCTGTCGGTACGGTATGGTTGGCGTGGACACAGGGTACGCTGGTGCAATCCGGCTGTTGGTGTTTTGCTGGTGATCGGCACGCCGTTCGTCAGCAAACTGTGCAAGCAGCGCTGGCTGGTCTATTGTGTTTAACAGAAGGGCAAGCGGCTACTGCGTGGCCACAATGGCTAAATAAACATTTGCCTAATCAATAAAGACTGTGGATAATGCTGGTTAGTTATCCAGTATTTAGGGCGTCGCCCAATTGTTATTTGAGGATCTGTAATGGACGAGAACAAGAAAAAAGCTTTAGCAGCTGCGCTTGGTCAAATTGAACGCCAATTTGGTAAAGGTGCTGTGATGCGCATGGGTGACCATGAGCGAGTTGCGATTCCTGCGATCTCTACCGGATCCTTAGGCTTAGATATTGCTCTGGGGATTGGCGGTTTGCCAAAAGGCCGGATTGTTGAAATTTATGGTCCAGAATCATCGGGTAAAACAACCCTGACTTTATCGGTGATTGCTGAAGCGCAGAAAGTGGGTGCTACCTGTGCCTTTATTGATGCTGAGCATGCGCTTGATCCGGAATATGCCGGAAAACTTGGCGTTAATATTGATGATCTCTATGTCTCGCAACCGGATACCGGTGAGCAAGCGCTGGAAATCGCCGATATGTTGGTGCGTTCCAATGCGATGGATGTGATTGTGATCGACTCCGTAGCGGCGTTGGTACCTAAGGCTGAAATTGAAGGTGAGATGGGCGATACCCACGTGGGTTTGCAAGCGCGTTTAATGAGTCAGGCGCTGCGTAAAATTACCGGTAATATCAAAAACGCCAACTGCTTAGTGATCTTTATTAACCAGATCCGGATGAAAATTGGGGTGATGTTCGGTAGTCCAGAAACCACTACGGGTGGTAACGCACTGAAATTCTACTCATCAGTACGTTTGGATATTCGCCGGATTGGTGCAGTCAAAGAAGGTGATGAGATCACGGGTAACGAAACTCGGGTTAAAGTCGTTAAAAACAAAGTTGCCGCGCCTTTCCGTCAAGCTGAGTTTCAGATCCTCTACGGTAAAGGTATCTACCGTAACGGTGAAATTATTGATTTAGGTGTGCAGCTTGGCCTGTTAGAAAAAGCGGGTGCTTGGTACAGCCATCAGGGCACTAAGATTGGTCAAGGTAAGGCTAACTCGGCACGTTATTTAGAAGAGAATCCTGAGTTGTGTAAAGCGCTTGAGCAGCAGATTCGTGATCAATTGCTGGCGCCGGCACCAGGCAGCAATAAGCAGCCAGAGGTTGTCGTTGAAAAAGCTGAAAAAGCTGAAAAATAATTCAGTAGAGGTTTATTGATAGAGAAAACGGCACAGTGCAACGCATTGATGCCGTTTTTTTGTGAGGCTGATATGTTAGAAACTCCAGTTGCGATTCGCCGTGCGGCAATGAATTTATTGGCACGGCGTGAGCATGGGCATGTTGAGTTGGCGCGTAAATTACGTCAACGTGGTGCCGATGCTGAGATGATCGAGGTTGAGCTGCAACGCTTAACAGAGGAAGGCCTGTTATCAGAGCAGCGCTATTTAGAAAGCTATATCCGTAGTCGCGCTAATGAGGGGCGAGGGCCCATGCGTATCCGTGAGGAGCTGACCCAGCGAGGACTTGAGCGTAGCGATGTGGAGCAGGCGCTGCAGGCCGCAGCTATTGAGTGGGACGATAAAATGCACGACTTGTGGCAACGTCGTTTTTCAGGGCAGGTTGTTGATCTAAAAGATAAGGCTAAGCAAAGTCGTTTTTTTGCACAGCGTGGGTATGCGGTCGATGCGATTCGCCGTTTGCTTGGCGGTCGGGGCGGTTTTCAAAGCGTCGATGACTAGCGTGTTTGGCCCTGTGCAATCTTGCCCATCTCTCTGTTGGGCAGCTGTTACAGTGCGCTGGAGTCTTAGCCGTCACTTAGCCCTAGAGTCATCTAGGGCTAAGTTGGATAAGGCTTATGCGCGTAATTGACGGCTGATGACATCCAGCGCTTGATCAATGGCAATATGCTGGCTTTCAGTATCGCGACGACCTTTGTACTCTAAGGTACCTTCTTTGAGGCTGCGCTCACTGATCACCACACGTTGTGGAATGCCAATGAGTTCCATATCGGCAAACTTCACGCCAGGGCTGGTTTTCTTATCGCGATCATCCAACAGCACGCTAAAACCTGCAGCGGTTAACTCGGCGTAGAGTGTATCGGTGGCTGCTTGCACGTCAGGGTTATCGTATTTTAATGGCACTATGGCCACATCAAAGGGCGCTAACGCTGCTGGCCAGATAATGCCACGCTCATCGTGGTTCTGCTCGATGGCCGCCGCTACCACGCGTGATACGCCAATACCGTAGCAACCCATAGTCAGGGTGACAGGCTTACCGTTTTCGCCCATGACTGTGCAGTTCATCGCTTCGCTGTATTTGGTGCCCAGCTGGAAAATATGTCCCACTTCGATACCGCGTTTAATTTCTAGCGTACCTTGACCGTCTGGGCTCGGGTCACCGGCCACCACATTGCGTAGGTCGGCAATGTCAGGCAGGGGTAGATCACGTTCCCAGTTTAAGCCAAACCAATGTTTACCATCTTGGTTAGCGCCGGCGGCAAAGTCGCTGATCAATGCGACTGAGCGGTCAATAATGCAAGGGATGGCCAAATCTTTCGGGCCTAAAGAGCCAGGGTTTGCGCCGCACGCAGCCAAAATTTCGGCATCGCTGGCGAATTCCAGTGGGCTGGCCACGGCGGCGAGGTTGGCTGCTTTGATTTCATTGAGCGTGTGGTCGCCACGGACGATCAGCGCGACTAAGCTGTTTTCTTGAGTGCCGCGTACAATCAGGGTCTTAATGGTTTTTTCAATGGCAAGAGAAAATTGCTCGACCAATTGTTCAATGGTCTTGGTCTCTGGCGTATCCACTAGACGCAATTCTTCAGTTGCTTCAGCGCGGCTGGTTTCACGTGGGATGGCTGCTGCTTTTTCAATATTAGCGGCGTAATTGGAGACAGTGCTAAAAGCAATATCATCTTCGCCGGAGGCGGCCAGTACGTGGAACTCATGCGAGCCAGTACCGCCAATTGAGCCCGTATCCGCTTCCACAGGGCGGAAGTTAAGGCCTAGGCGAGTAAAGATCGTGCAGTAGGCTTGGTGCATACGATCGTAGGTGTCTTGCAGTGATGCTTGGTCAGTATGGAAAGAATAGGCATCTTTCATAATAAATTCGCGGCCGCGCATTAAGCCAAAGCGTGGGCGAATTTCATCGCGAAACTTGGTTTGAATCTGATAAAAGTTGATCGGCAGTTGTTTGTAACTGCTCAGTGCATTACGCGCCAAATCAGTAATCACTTCTTCGTGAGTCGGGCCGACACAGAATTCGCGCTGATGGCGGTCTTTTACGCGCAATAGCTCAGGACCGTACTCTTCCCAGCGGCCGGACTCTTGCCATAATTCAGCCGGCTGAATTGCAGGCATTAGCACTTCTAGCGCACCGGCGGCATTCATTTCTTCTCGCACTATGGCTTCGGCTTTACGCAATACGCGCAAACCCAGTGGTAGCCAAGTGTAGAGGCCGGAGGCAAGGCGACGAATCATACCAGCGCGCAACATCAGTTGATGACTGATAACAACCGCGTCGGCAGGGGTTTCTTTTAACGTGGAAAGCAAATACTGGCTGGTGCGCATGGCTAAGATCTACATTGGAAAGGTTAAAGAGGGCGTTATTGTAGCGCATTTGTCTGTATAGAGCGCGGCGCAGCGTCAGTAGATTATGTCGCTGAGTCGCTGACTTCAGTCCGGCTCTGCGCTTAAAAACAAGAAACCCAGCCGAGGCTGGGTTGCTTGAATGATGCGAGTTTACCGCTTAAGCATTACAGAATGCTTAGTGGGTACTCAACAATCAGACGTACTTCGTTGTTGTCACGCACGTTAGCTGCATCGTTAGCACGGTAGGTCGCTTGACGCACGCGGAACGATAAATCTTTTGCTACGCCGTTCTGTAGAACGTATTTTGCTTCGATATCACGTTCCCAGTTTTTACCGTCGTTACGCGCGCCGCTATCAATGTTGCTACCACGTACATAGCGAGTCATAAAGCTTAAACCTGGAACACCAAAGGTAGCCATATCTAAGTCATAGCGCGCTTGGAATGATTTCTCACCTTTCTGGTGGAAACCTTGGTACTGAACATCGTTGGCGAGGTAGACAGAGCCACCACCATCATAACCATACATGTAACCACCGTCTAAGCCGCCGGTTACGCGCTGATGAGCAACGGTAAAGGTGTGGGCGTCAAGCAGGCTGTAGGCTGCTGCTAAGCTCCAAACGTTGTTGCTGGATTTGTCGCTGGCATCTTTATCTTTAAACTTCGTGTTGTACATATTGAAGTCAAAGTTCAGGTTCTGTTGCTCAGCCAGTGGCAAGTTGTAGTTAACATTGGTGTAATGTTTTTTGATTGTCGCTTCACCAGCGTTTTTATGACCTACTTCTGCATCTGAGTAGTAGTAGGCTGCGCTGAGGTCATTGGTCAGGTTATAACGACCGCCGATTAAATCAAGTGAGCGCAATAGGCCGTCATTAGAGCTATCGCGGTAAGATTGGTCCATTGCTGTTAAAGCAGTGAAGTGACCCAGGTTCAGCTCTAGGTTTTCAATTTCATTGCTAGTCACTAAGAAACCGGTAGTGGTTTCTGGCAGTAGACGTGCATCGTCAGTTGACAGAACAGGTAGGTCAACAAACTGCTCGCCGTATTTCAAAGTAGTATTAGAAATACGTGCTTTAACTGCACCGCCGGCTTGGCTGAAGTTGTCTTCTGCTTTGCCGTTGCTGCCCGTTGGGAACTGACCGTTACCGTTACGGCCACGGCCTGAATCCAGCTTAATACCTTGTAAACCAAAGGCATCAACACCAAAACCTACAGTGCCTTGAGTAAAGCCAGACTCGTAAATGGCTTTTAAGCCTAAGCCGAAATCTTCGCGATAGCTCTGCGTGCCGCTAGGCTGATTACGGAAATCACGGTTCATATAAAGAGTACGCGCATGCGCATTTAGGCTGCTGTCTTCAATAAAGCCTTTTGACTCTGATTGCTGGCTAGCAACTGCCATTTGTGTGCTTGCTGCGGCTACTGCTAGGGCAATAACGCTCAACTTAATCATTTGCATAAGTAATGCTCCTGGATTGGTGTGAAGATTGTTTTGCCTGCAAACCGATTGCCGGCAGGACTTACTCTATTAATCGGGGCATATTATAGATGCCTTTATCTGTATTTGCGAGGCTAGGGTGCTGTTCATTCAGCAAGCATTCAGAAAACTATAGGTTTTTCAGCTGTTTATTTCTGAAAAGATTATAGTGGCGTCAGCAATTGAGTCCCTATCTTGATTTAAAGCAATAAGGCAGAGGTTTGTGTATGTTTGAGATGGATAAGCGCTTAGTGAAGGATACTGTTGTTCTTGGTGATTTTGCGCTCAGTCGTGTTTTGCTGATGAATGACAGTCGCTATCCGTGGCTTATTTTGGTGCCTCGTTGTGCTGGCGTCAGTGAAGTGTTTGAGTTGACTGCCGAGCAGCAGCAGCAACTTTGGCATGAAACCAATACCGTGGGGCAGGTGGTAAAGGCGGTGTTTCAGGCCGATAAAATCAATATTGCCACTTTAGGTAATGTGGTCAAACAACTGCATATGCATATTGTGCTGCGCATGCAAGGTGATGCAACATGGCCTGCGCCAGTTTGGGGGCAAGGCGTTGCTCAGCCCTATACTGCAGAAGCTCTGGCGCAGATGCGTACCGATCTAGAGGCCGCGTTGGCTAAGCTTTGGATCATCAGCAGTGAGGTGGACAGATGAGTGTAGAGGCACGTATTGCTGAATTGGAAATGCGCCAAGCATTTCAAGATGACACTATTCAGGCGCTTAATGATGTGATTGTTGAGCAGCAGCGTCTGTTGACACGTATGGAGACGCAGCTTGAGCTTTTGGCGCAACGCCAGGCTGATTTACATAACCAGTTTGATGAAACGCCTAACGACCCACCACCGCATTACTGATCAGCAACTATTAAGCGCGTAACCCTGCGCTACCAACCCCGTCAAGGTGTGTAGCGCAGGGCTTTAATACGCACAATGATCAGCGCTGGTTGCGCTTAAATCGTACGCCAACTGCTCAGTACATCGAGCATGCGATTGGAAAAGGCCCATTCATTGTCGTACCAGGCCAAGACTTTAACCAATTGCCCTTGGGCGCGGGTTTGTGTCAGATCGGCCACGCAGGATACGGGGTAGCCATTAAAGTCGCATGAGACCAGTGGCTGCTCATTGCACTCCATCACGCCAAGTGGCAACTGCGCTGCACCAGTAGTAAGGATGTGATTGATTTCGTCCTTGCTGGTCGCGCGCTCAGCTATAAAGCTTAAATCAACCAGCGACACATTATGTGTCGGTACACGGACCGCCATGCCATCTAAGCGGCCGGCCAGCTCAGGGATCACTAAGCCAATGGCTTTCGCTGCGCCGGTGCTGGTTGGGATGATCGAGTTGGCTGCTGCGCGAGCACGGTATGGGTCAGTATGGCTTTTGTCGAGCAGACTTTGATCGTTGGTGTAGGAGTGTATTGTGGTCATCATACCTTGTGCTATGCCGACGGAGTCATGCAGTACTTTGGCTAGCGGGGCTAAACAGTTGGTGGTGCAGGAGGCGTTAGAGATGATTTTTTGATCGTCTAATAAATGATGATTGATGCCGTACACTACAGTTAAGTCGGCGCTATCCATGGGATGCGCTAAAAGCACGCGGCGTGCGCCGGCACTGAGGTGTTGTTCGGCTTGGCTGCGTTGCTTCATTTTTCCGGTGCACTCAAGTACTACGTCAATACCCAGTTCCTGCCAGGGCAGGCGGGCTGGGTCTGCTTGGCTGAGGAGGTGAATGGCTTGCTCGCCAATCAGTAGTCGGTCACCGCTGAGTTGCACGTTCTGTGTAAAACGGCCAAAGGTTGAATCAAAGCGCGTCAGGTGGGCTAGGATTTTAGGGTCGCCTAGGTCATTGATGGCGACGATTTGTATGTTTGACTGCAGGTCGCGCTCAAACAGGGTACGCAGTATATTGCGGCCAATTCGTCCGTAACCATTAATTGCAATTCGTAGCATTGTTATTGTCCTTATGCTTGGCTTGATCTGTACGGTCGTGGTTAATCACGCAAGGCGCCAAATGCAGCGCAGCCGTTAAATGTCTGTTGATTCCATTGCAGCTTGGCCTGTAGGTGATACACCGCGCCGCTCATGTTGTCGATGCATTGTTGCGTAGTGATCCATATATCTAAGTTTTGATTGTTGGCTTGGCTGCTGAGATGAAAGCGGCCGTTGGGTAGTTGTTCTTCAATATAGGGTAGAACAAGCGCGGCTTCACCTATTTGGTTAAAAATTAATCCACGTGGTGTTTGTAAGATCGACCACGCCGGCTCATTGCCACTGGCTCTTAGTTGTAAGCGTGCAAAGTCGGGATCGCTGCAGTCATGGCCTTCGATTTCTAAACGATAGCGTTGCGTGGGGGTAAAGCGCTGTTGAGCTGCGTCGAGATCACCGCTCAGATCAGCAAAAAAGCCATTGGGTGCGGCAGTGATCAGTGGGACGAATTCTTGGTCAAGGGCGGATGAGGAATTGATGATATAGGCGTTTGGGCGGTTGCACTGCTGAAAGACCCACTGGCCTTCACTGTTCGTGATGGTGCCTTGCATGCGCAGGGCTGGTTGCGTGGGGCTGGCGCTGGGTGTGAGCAGCTGGCAGGCGCTCAGAGAGGCGAGCAGGACGAGTAGGCTGAAAGCACGAAAGTGGAGCATAAGATTGAATTCCATAGCTGGTGATAAGTGGCGCTGAATTGTTTTTTGTATTCTAGGCTCAATTGGCCGAGCTGCCCATCTTTGCCAAGTGGTGGGCGTATTTGGTGGGCGAGAGAGTGTGCGGTTGAATGCTGGCCTGTGACTGCACGCGAGAGGTGCTGTCTTGGGGTGGCTGTTGTTACTGTGTTGGATGGGCTGTTTTTAAGTTAAAAAAAAGCCCCGAGCATTACTGCTTGGGGCTTTTGATTTGGAGGCCGAGGTCGGAATCGAACCGGCGTTCACGGATTTGCAATCCGCTGCATGACCACTCTGCCACCCGGCCTAAATAAAAACGCCGCACTAAGCGGCATTTTTGATGACAATTTGGAGCGGGAAACGAGACTCGAACTCGCGACCCCGACCTTGGCAAGGTCGTGCTCTACCAACTGAGCTATTCCCGCATATGTCTTGGTGACGGGCGCTATTCTAGCGAATATAAAGATCCCGTCAAGTCTTTTTTTAAAAAAGTTAACTATCTTGTTGATTTGTATGTAAATGCGGCTTGGCTGCACGCAAATATTGGATCATTGACCATAGAGTGAGTACGGCTGAAATAATCAATAACGCATAGCCGCTGATCACCCAAGCATTAAATGCGGGCGGATTGGCTAATAAAACAATTAATGCCATCATCTGCGCTGCCGTTTTCCATTTGCCGATATTCGACACGGCGACTTGCGCACGCTCACCCAGCTCAGCCATCCATTCACGCAAGGCCGATACCATAATCTCGCGGCAAATAATAATAATGGCAGGAATAGTAAGCCATAAGTTGCTGTGCTCAGCCACCAGCAGGACTAAAGCGACAGCCACCAAGAGTTTATCGGCAACCGGATCAAGAAAAGCGCCGAAGGGCGTGCCTTGATTGAGACGTCTGGCTAAATAGCCATCGAGCCAGTCGGTAAAGCTGGCAAAGGCAAAGACAGCACTGGCGGCCCAATAGCTCCAAGAGAAGGGCAGGTAAAAGAGTAAGATAAATACGGGAATTAGAGCGACGCGCATCAGCGTTAAGATATTTGGAATATTCATTAAGTAATTCTTTTCTTAGCAAAGAATGAAAGGGGTAGTTTACGCTTGGTGCAGTGCACTATATATAGAATCAGCAAGAGTTTTGCTAATTCCAGGTGTTTTTGCAATTTCATCAACGCTGGCGCGTGTCAATTCCTGTAGGCCGCCAAAATATTTGAGCAGTTCGCGGCGACGTTTGGGGCCAACTCCAGCGATACCTTCGAGTACCGAGGTGCGGCGGGTTTTACCGCGGCGTGCTCGGTGTCCGGTAATGGCAAAACGGTGTGCTTCATCACGGATTTGCTGAATCAAATGCAGAGCCGGTGAGTGGTCGGGTAAATTCAACTCAGTCGCCGTGTCATTAATATATAAGGTTTCAAAGCCAGCCTTACGGGTCACCCCTTTGGCCACGCCCAGCAGTAAAATGTGCTCAATGTTGAGTTCGGCAAATACTTCGCGAGCCATATTGAGTTGGCCTTTGCCGCCGTCGACCAGCAGTACGTCAGGCAGCTTGCCTTTATTGTCTAAAGCGCTACTGAGGCGACGATAAAGTACTTGGCGCATCGCTGCATAATCATCGCCTGCGGTAACCCCTTCAATATTATAGAGACGGTAATCTGATTTACGCGGGCCTTCAGGGCCAAATACCACGCAAGAGGCCACAGTGGCTTCACCGCTAGAATGGCTGATATCAAAACATTCCAGATGAGTCGGTGGTTCGGATAAGTCCAGTGCCTTGGCTAAGGCTTTAAAGCGTGCGGTCATTTGTGTGCGATTGGCTAAGCGTGCTTGCAGAGCTTGTTCAGCATTGGTCATCGCCAGCTGTTGCCAGCGCGCACGAGTGCCGCGCACACGGTAGCGAATGCCCATGTTATGCCCGCATTGCTGGGTGATGGCGTCGGCGATCGCAGGCCAGTCGGCATGCTCGCTGCTGACGATTAACTCGCTAGGAAAGTCGCGGTCTTTCTGACCTAAATAATATTGTGCAGTAAACGCGGCTAAAATATCAGCGCTGTCTTCTTCTATTGCCACTTGCGGAAAGAAGTTATTACTGCCCAAAACACGGCCATCGCGCACGCTAATAACATGCACGCTGGCACCACCGGCAACCGCGCTGGCGGCAATAATATCGACATTGCCGTGTCCGCCTTCCATGCTTTGTTGGTCTTGCACTCGGCGTAAAAGAGCAATTTGATCACGTGCCGCCGCCGCTTTTTCAAAGTCTAGTTGCTCGGCGGCTTGCTCCATACTGAGGGTTAGTTCATCGGTTAAGGCGCTGCTGCGACCTTCTAAAAACATCACTGATAAACGCACGTCTTCTGCGTACTCAGTCGCATCAACTAGGCCTACGCAGGGCGCTTTACAGCGTTTAATTTGATACTGCAGGCAAGGGCGGCTGCGGTTATTGTAAAAACTGTCGTCACACTGACGCACTTTAAATACTTTCTGCAAGACACTGAGGCTTTCGCGCACTGCAGCAGCGCTAGGGTAGGGGCCAAAATAGCGTCCATTGGCTTTTTTACTGCCGCGATGAATGCCTAAGCGTGGAAAGTCGTTGCTGGAAACAATTAGATAAGGATAGCTTTTGTCATCGCGTAATAAAATATTATACGGTGGGCGCCACTGCTTAATCAGGGTTTGCTCAAGCAATAGGGCTTCTGTTTCGTTCGCGGTAATGGTCAGTTCGATACTGGCAATTTTTGCCACTAGAGCGGCTGTTTTTGGCGCATTAACCGTGCTTTTAAAATAGCTGCTGAGTCGGTTTTTAAGGTTTTTAGCTTTGCCAATATAGAGCAACTGTTGATCGGCCGAGAACATGCGATAGACCCCAGGATGCTGGGTGCAGGCGCGTAAAAAAGCTGAAGCATCAAAGTGCGGAGTGGTCATCGGCTAGACTTATCAGTGGGAGTTTTCAACAAGATTATGGCGTACGGCCAGTAGTGCCAGTTCAACGTCATTTTCAATATTGAGTTTTTCAAAAATACGGTAGCGGTAAGTGTTGACGGTTTTCGGTGAGACGCAGAGCAAGTCAGAAATCAATTGGATTTTCTGGCCGCTGGCGATCATCAGTGAAATCTGCATTTCGCGCTCAGATAATTGCTCAAATGGACAGCTTTGCTGGTTGAGGTCGCAAGATTTGAGCGCCATTTGTTGGGCAATTTCTGGGCTTAAATAATGTTTTCCGGCAGCGACTTGACGTATCGCGCGAACTGTTTCGTCAATGCAAGCGCCTTTAGTCAGATAACCGCTGGCACCTGCTTGCAGTAAGCGGGTCGGGAAGGGTTCATCTTCGCACGCGGATAGGGCAAGAATTTTCACCTCGGGATAGCGCTGTTTGATTTTGCGGGTGGCTTCTAGGCCGCCAATACCGGGCATACGGATATCCATTAGGACAACCTGCGGACTGAGTTCGCCGACCATGCTATAGGCCTGCTCGCCACTATTGGCTTGCCCAAGGACATGTAAATCATCGATATCGCTGAGCATTCGCGCAATGGCAGTACGCACTAAATCATGGTCATCAACTAACAAGAGTTTGATCAAGAGCCACCTCAGCATGGAGTCAATTGAGCAATTGTACTGCTCAAGATGTATAGCACAAGAGTAGCATAATGCTCGGAGGTGTTCGCTACAGCAGTGTGTTTAAGCCGCGCGTACAATTGTATACTGCTGTTGAATTTTAAGGAGTCATCTCTTTTGAGCATAAAAATGGATTGGATTAGCACTGATGCTGAATTGGCGCAGCGCTGTCTCTATTGGAATACCTTGGCGTTTATTGCCTTGGATACTGAATTTATTCGTGTTGATACGTTTTATCCTATCGCAGGTTTACTGCAAATTAGTGATGGTCACTGCACCTATTTAATTGATCCCTTGTTGATTAATGACTGGCAGCCTCTGGCGGCTGTCTTTAAGAATCAGCAGGTGGTTAAGGTATTGCATGCGTGCAGTGAAGACCTTGAGGTTTTTTCAGTATTGATTGGCGCCTTGCCAGCGCCGCTGTTTGATACTCAGGTGGCTGCTGGCTATTTGAATCTTGGTTTTTCCATGGGTTACTCACGTTTAGTCTTGCAGTTGTTGGAGGTTGATCTACCTAAAGGAGAGACTCGCTCTGATTGGCTGCAGCGTCCATTAAGTGATTTGCAGGTGTTGTATGCGGCGCAAGATACCGCGTATTTGGTCGATGTGTATCAGGCGTTGGCGCAACAGCTGACTGCGCAAAAGTATGCTTGGGTGGTTGAAGATGGTGCAACTTTGCTGACTGCGTCTGCGCAAGTACCTCAGCCTGATCAATTCTGGCGTACGGTTAAACTGGCTTGGAAATTAGCGCCGCAACAGTTGGCAGTGTTGCGTGAGTTATCGACATGGCGTGAGTTGCAAGCGCGTGAGCGTGATGTGCCGCGTAACCGTATTATTCGGGAAAGCACTCTATGGGCTTTGGCGCATGAGCAGCCTACTGATATGGTGCATTTAGCTCGACTTGAGGATATGCATCCGCGTATTTTGCGTAATGAAGGTGCAACCCTATTAAGCATCGTTAAGCAGGCGAAGCGTTTGCCTGAAGATCATTGGCCGGCGGCATTAGCGGAGCCGTTGCCGATTGAGGCCACTAAGGTGCTTAAACGCTTGCGTACAGTGGGATTGGCATTGGGGCAGGAGTTGGATATTGCACCCGAGCTGATGCTACGTAAAAAGATCTTGGAAGAGTTGTTGCGTACGGGTTACCCGCATGGACCTTATCGTTTGCCTGATAGTTTGCAAGGCTGGCGTCGCGAGTTGCTGGGTAAGGCGTTATTAGAGTGTTTAGAGGATGCCTCGTGAAGCGAATTTGTTCGGTTTATCATAGTTCTAAGAAAGCTGGAATGTATCTGTATGTCTTGCGTGCCGATGCGCTAAAGCGTGTGCCCGAAGCACTGCTTGAGTTGTTTGGTGCGCCCAAGCATGCTTTTGATTTGGTGCTGACGCCAACACGTACGTTGGTGCGTGAGGATATTGTTCAAGTGCTGAAAAATCTCGATACGCAAGGCTATCATTTGCAGATGCCGCCGCCAGAGGATGATTATCTTGTGCATTGGCCTGAGGAGTTGTTACGGCGCAATGATGCGATGTGAGTTGGTTTTCTGTCAAAACTGCTCTGTTGGTGAGCAGCTTGAGCCATGTAAAGAGATTGCTAATCTGGGTCGCCTAGGGTTTGGGCTTGGCTTTGTGAGGTGTATGGTCGATTAGTTCTTGATGGACTGCTTTTTATAGCTTAGAGTTATATGCTTTTGACTTTTATACGATTTTGGCATATTATGGTCAGCCAAAACGTTTGAGGAGGTTGTGGTCGTCATGCGTATTAAAGGTTCTAGTACTCGTGCGAAGCCAGCAGATGCTGTTACTTCGCGTTCAACGCTTGAAGAACAAACAGCTGCTTTTTTGAATAAAGGTGGTGAGATTGAAGAGGTTCCCCGTGGTTTAAGCGGGCAGCAACAAGTGAGCTATTTCCGTCGCTCAACAGCTGAGACTCGAAAGCCAGCTGAATTACCAGGTGAAAAGACTGCAGTAGAAAGTTAATCTGTTAGCGTTTTCTGGTTAAAGGATTTACTACGCGTCATTGATAAGGTTGTTAAAGCCTTGGCAGTGGCGCGTTTTTATTTGCGTATGTTTTGTGTGTGCTGAGTGTATTGGAAGGTGCGGGTGATAGCTGAATTTTAGGCATAAAAAAACCCGCCGAAGCGGGTTTTTTAAGAAACACAAATTATGAAATAACTTGTACTTCTTCAGCCTGCATACCTTTCTGGCCGCGAGCTGCGACGAAAGATACGTTCTGGCCTTCTTTCAGGCTTTTGAAACCGTCGCTTTGGATAGCGCGGAAGTGAACGAATAAATCGTCACCTGACTGAGGAGTGATGAAGCCGAAGCCTTTTTCATCATTAAACCATTTAACTACACCAGTTTGGCGATTAGACATTGTATGTCTCCTTGTACGAAGTAAAATTGTACTTGGGCTGAGCCCAAGGTGATACTGAGCGCAAGGAGTTACAGGAGTCGTAGCAATGATTGGATCGAGATCTAAACATATATTGATTCACGGTTACACATGCAGCAGCAGTGAGATGTAATGTACCAGTTTTTCTCTGAAGTGCCAGCATTATTTTCATATTTATTTAAAAGGATGGCTTTTGTTTTGTTAGATCATCAGCCCTATGTCTATCCATTGCTGTGTTAACTGTGGGCTTATGCGGTAAACTATTAGCAAAATTTTTCAGCATTTAGGAAGGTACGCATGAGCATAAAACCCGATAAGTGGATTCGTCGTATGGCGCAAGAGCACGGCATGATTGAACCCTTTGTTGAGCGCCAAGTGCGTACTGAGGGCGCTGAGCGTCTGATTTCGTATGGCGTGTCTAGTTATGGTTATGATGTGCGTTGCGCCGATGAGTTTAAGGTGTTTACCAACCTGCATTCAGTGACTGTTGATCCGAAGAACTTTGATGAGAAAAGTTTTGTTGATGTGAAAGGGCCGGTGTGTATTATTCCGCCAAACTCATTTGCCTTGGCACGTACGGTGGAATTTTTCCGTATCCCGCGTAATGTACTGACCATCTGTTTGGGTAAAAGCACCTATGCGCGCTGTGGCATTATCGTCAATGTGACGCCACTTGAGCCTGAGTGGGAAGGTCATGTGACGTTAGAGTTTTCCAATACCACAACGTTGCCGGCGAAAATTTATGCCAATGAAGGTGTGGCACAGATGTTGTTTTTTGAATCCGATGAAGAGTGCGAAGTGTCGTATAAAGATCGCGACGGTAAGTATCAAGGCCAGCGTGGAGTGACGCTACCGCGTACTTGATCGGTTAAATGGTTTTGTAAACGGTGGGCTGCGTAGGCGGTCTGCCGTTTTTTTATGACTGCGATGTGTTAAACCTGTTGTCGATAGGAGTGCATACGTTGGCGTGACTCACGCTGATCCATTCAAGAATCAGGTGCTGGTTAAGTGCTTGTCTCTGCCACCAAGACTGTTCAGTGGGGGCTGAGCCTTAGAGCGGAAACAGTATCGGCACCAGAATAACGCTGGTGAGCATCACGATAAAGGTAAAGGGCACACCGATACGCACGAAGTCACTGAAGCGGTATTGACCAGGGCCGAGTACCAGTGTGTTGACCGGCGAGGATATCGGAGTCATAAAGGCGGCCGAGGCGGCGAGGGCGACGATCATGGCGAAAGGCGCAGGAGAGGCTTGCATTGCTTGCGCGCTGGCAATGGCAACGGGGGCCATCAGTACGGCAGTGGCCGTATTGGAAATAAATAGACCAATAAATGCCGTGGTGACGAATAGAATGGCAAGAATCATCCGCGGTCCGGCATCACCAAACAGACTGAGTAGGCCTTGCACCGCTAAATCAATCCCGCCGGTTTTTTGTAAGGCGAGGGCAAAAGGCAGCATGCCAACAATCAATAAAATACTCGGCCAGTGAATCGAGCGGTAGGCGCTGTCCATATCAATACAACGAAAGGCACCCATTAATAAACAGCCAATAAATACTGCTAAAACGTTAGGTACTATGCCGGTGACCATCAAAATAATCATAACCGTGAGACTAAATAAGGCGTGAGGCGCTTGGCTGAGGGCAGGCGCTACATCATCCACTTCAGCAGGCAAGCTCAGCACCAGAAAGTCTCGATTATGGCCCTGTAGTTTGCGGATATGCTGCCAGTTGCCGGCCACCAGTAAGGTGTCGCCGGCCTTGAGTTTTTCATCCACCAGCAGACCATCCAGTGCCTGTTGATTACGGCGTAAACCTATTACATTAAGCTTGCGGTGGCTGCGAAAGCCCAGTTCTTGGATGGTTTTTCCAGCCAAGTGCGAGTCCGGCGGCAGCATCACTTCAGCCACGCCTAAGGTGCGGTGATGATCACTAAAATAACTGCTGTGCATTGTCACAGGTTCGACGCCCAACTCATAGTAGGAGTTGAGCAGATCAATGGTCGGGCTGACTAAATCAACCAGTAGGATATCGCCAGCGCGTAACTCGGTACTGCCAGTGGCGCCCAGTAATGAGCGGCGAAAACGTCGCTGGCGCTCGACCGCAATCACGTTAATGCCGTACTGTTTGCGTAGATGTAACTCGTTTAAAGTTTGTCCTACTAAGGCTGAGTTTGGTCGCACGCGCAGGCGTCGTTCACGCCCTGCCAGACGATAATCACGCACGAGATCAGCAATATTATGACGCGGCTCGCCAGCCGTTTTTTGACTGTCGGCGCTGGCCAGCCAATGGCGGGTAGCCAGCATATAAAGGATGCCCAGCACTAAAATTGTTAAACCAATGGGGGCGAAAGTAAAAAAGCTAAAGCCTGCGAAACCGGCGCGCACCAGTTCACTGTGCACGATCATATTGGGCGGGGTGGCGACTAAGGTGAGCATGCCGCTGATTAAGGCGGCAAAACTGAGCGGCATCATTAAGCGGCTGGGTGCGATTTTTAAGCGAGCAGCGATACTTAACACTACGGGGATAAAAATAGCCACGACACCGGTAGAACTCATGACTGAACCTAGGCCGGCCACGGTGAGCATCAGCAGCACGATTAAACGTGTTTCACTGCTGCCCGCACGATGCATTAAACGTTCACCCAGTTGGTAGGCAATCCCTGTGCGCACAAGGCCTTCGCCGATGACAAATAGGGCCGCAATCACCACCACACTAGGGTCGCTAAAACCAGCTAGGGTTTCCTGTACGGTCAGTACGCCGGTCAGTGGTAGCGCCACAATCATCAGTAAGGCGACGACATCCATGCGTGGCTTATTGCGTACAAATAACACCACAGCACAGAGCAGCAGGAGCAGTACCCAAGCCAGCTGCAGGTTCATCTTAGCTCAGCAGTAAAGCGTCGTCGGCCAGTTTTTCGCCGCGCACTTTTTCAAACATGGCCAGTAGGTCAGGTACGTCTAAACCTTTGCGCTGGTCGCCGCTTACATCCAAGACCACTTGCCCTTGGTGCAGCATAATGGTGCGATCGCCCACATCCAGTGCTTGGCGCATGCTGTGCGTGACCATCATGGTGGTCAGCTGTTTTTCTTTGACAATGCGCTGGGTCAGCTGCAAGACGAAATCAGCAGTACGCGGATCCAGTGCGGCAGTGTGTTCATCCAAGAGTAGAATTTGTGATGGTCGCAGTGCCGCCATCAACAAGCTCACTGCTTGGCGTTGGCCGCCAGAGAGTAAACCAATGCGGTCATGTAAACGGTTTTCAAGACCTAAGCCTAAAGTGGCCAGATGTTCACGAAAGCCTGCGCGTTGCGAGGCTTTTACCGCGCGACCCAGTCCGCGGCGTTGTCCACGCTGTTCAGCCAATGACATATTTTCTTCAATGGTCAGATCTTCACAGGTACCCGCCATCGGGTCTTGGAATACGCGCGCGACTTGCTTGGCACGCTCCCACACCGGTTGCGCGGTCACATCAATATCATTGATTAAAATACTGCCGCTATCGACACCTTGGTCGCCTGAAATCGCATTGAGAAAAGTCGATTTGCCCGCGCCGTTGGTGCCAATCACAGTGACAAACTGGCCGGTTGGGATTTGCAGCGACATACCGCACAAGGCGCGGGTTTCAATGGGGGTGCCTGGATTAAAGGTGATGTGTAGATCATTTGCTTTTAACATCTTAAACCCTCTTGCGGCGTGACATGCGCTGTTTGAACAGTGGAATGACCAAAGCAAAGGTGACCAATAAGGCCGTGACTAAGTTGAGATCTTGTGCCTGCAAACCAATAAAATCGCTGTTGAGGGCCAAGGCAATAAAGAAACGGTACACAATCGCACCCAAGATCACCGCTAAGGTAATCAAGAAGAGTTTGCGCGATGGCAAAATGCTTTCACCTACAATGACTGCGGCTAAGCCAATCACAATAGTACCGATACCCATGGAAATATCCGCGCCGCCCTGGCTTTGCGCAAATAGCGCACCGGCTAAGCCAACCAAACCGTTAGAAATGGCCATGCCTAGAATAATCATCGCACCAGTATTAATACCTTGCGCGCGCGCCATACGTGGGTTGGAACCGGTGGCGCGAATGGCCAGGCCTTGGCGAGTGGAAAAGTAGGCGTCGAGGGCCAGTTTGGCCAGCAAGACAATAATAATGAGAATTGCCGGGCGGGCAATATAGTCGATCAGCCAGCTCGGTTCGAGAATGGTAAAGACCGTTGGTTCCATAATTAATGGAATATTGGGCTTACCCATAATGCGCAGGTTAATCGAGTACAGGGCTGTCATCATTAGGATACTGGCCAGCAAATCCATGATTTTTAAATGCACATTTAAGATCGCCGTGACGACTCCGGCGCAGGCACCTGCCAGTGCGGCCAGAACCGTCGACAGAAAGGGGTCCATGCCGTTGGAAATACACAAAGCGCCCACCGCACCGCCTAGCGGAAAGCTGCCGTCGACAGTTAAATCAGGAAAACGTAATAAGCGGAAGGAGATAAACACCCCGAGTGCCACTAAACTAAAGATCAGGCCGATCTCGAGGGCACCAAACATTGAAAACAGGGACATGGGCAGTTTGACCGAAGGCTAAATAAAAAGACCCCGAGCGCTGCACAGTGCTCGGGGTGCGAAAGGGTCTTAACGAATGATTTCAGCAGCGCTATCAATCAGCTCTTGTGACAAGGTCACGCCTTGCTTTTCAGCCGCGGCTAAGTTAACAAATAGCTGAATTTTTTCACTGGTTTGCGGTTTGATATCGCCAGGTTTCTCACCCTTTAAGATGCGTACCACGATGCGACCGGTTTGCTGGCCCAGTTCACGGTAGTCAACGCCCAGTGCCGCAATTGCGCCACGCTTTACGCTGTCAGTATCTGAGGCGATCAATGGTATTTTCATATCATTACCGACTTTGACTAAGGCTTCATAGGCGGATACCACGTTATTATCGGTGTTGGTGTAAATCACATCGACTTTACCAACTAAGCTGCGTGCCGCACTGCCCACATCAACTGAGCGTGGTGCTGCAGCTTCAACTAGGGTGAGACCGTATTGTGGCAGAATTTCTTTTAGTGCATTGACCACCGCCACTGAGTTGGCTTCACCTGGGTTAAATACCATACCGATGCGTTTGGCCTCGGGCACGATTTGTTTAACCAATTCCATTTGCTTGCTCAGGACTAGCGCGTCAGATACGCCGGTGACGTTGGTGCCGCTGGCTTCCCAACTGGGCGTCAGTTGACCTTCAACAGGATCGGTAACGGCTGAGAAAACAATCGGGATGCGTTTGGTGCCCGCAACCGCTGCTTGTGCGGACGGGGTCGCAATGGCAACGATGGCGTCGGGTTGGTCACCAATAAACTTACGGGCAATTTGCGCTGCAGTGCCGGTGTTGCCTTGTGCGCTTTGGTATTGCCATTTAAGGTTTTTACCTTCGCTGTAACCCGCTTCATTTAAGGCATCCAATACACCATCGCGTACCGAGTCGAGCGCCGGGTGCTCAACAATCGCGGTGACCGCAACGGATTTAACAGATTCCGCTAAAGCGCTGAAGGATGCGCCGATGGATAAGGTTAGTGCACTGAGCGTGAGCAACGCTTTTTTTGAGAACGTAGTCATGTTGGCATGCCTCTAAGTGGGGTGGCTGGCAATATGCCAGCTCAACCCGGTTGGAATAGTGTTAATCAGCAGATTACAAGCTCGCAATTCGCGCATGTTGTTCGGATAAACGGGCTAAGGCTTGCTCGAAATCAGCTTGCTTGGCGCGTTCTTTGTCAATCACATCGGCGGGCGCTTTGGCGACAAAGCCTTGATTGGACAGTTTGCCAGAAACACGTTTGATTTCACCATTTAAGCGCTGCATTTCCTTATCTAAACGCGCTAACTCTGCTTGGGTGTCGATTAAACCAGCCATTGGCACCAGCACCTGCATCTCACCGACTAAGGCGGTCGCTGACATGGGTGCTTGTTGCTCAGCTGTTAATAAAGTCACCGACTCAAGCTTGGCCAGCTTGTGCAGAGTGACGCTATTGACGTCTAAGCGGCGTAAATCTTCAGCAGTACTGTTACCCAAATACAGCGGAATGGGTGTGCCTGGGCCAATATTCATTTCTGCACGAATATTACGCAGTGCCAGCATCAGCTCTTTTAGCCATTCAATATCGCCTTCAGCTTGAGTATCCAGTGTATTCTCTGCGCTTGTAGGGAAGGGCTGCAGCATAATGGTGGCGCCGCTTTTGCCAGCCATTGGCGCGATCCGCTGCCAAATCTCTTCAGTGATAAAGGGCATAAAGGGATGAGCTAAACGCAGCGCTGCTTCTAGAACACGTACCAAGGTGCGGCGCGTGCCACGGGTACGCTCAAGCGGCGCTTCTTTGTCCCAGAGTACTGGCTTGGACAGCTCCAAGTACCAGTCGCAATACTGGTTCCAGATAAACTCGTACAGCGCTTGCGCGGCGAGGTCAAAACGGAAGTTATCCAGTTGCCGTGCCACTTCAGCTTCGGTACGTTGCAATTGCGAAATAATCCAGCGATCAGCGACGCTCAGTTCGACCACTTGTCCATCCAGACCGCAATCTTGCTCTTCGCACTGCATCATCACATAGCGCGCCGCGTTCCAGATTTTATTGCAGAAATTACGGTAGCCTTCCACGCGGCCCATATCAAATTTCACATCACGCCCGGTCGAGGCCAGGGATAAGAAGGTGAAACGTAGTGCGTCAGTGCCGTAACTGGCAATGCCGTCAGCAAACTCTTCGCGGGTTTGCTTTTCAATGGCTTTGGCCATTTGTGGCTGCATCATGCCACTGGTGCGTTTATGCACTAACGACTCAAGATCGATACCATCAATAATATCCAGTGGGTCCAAGACATTGCCTTTGGACTTGGACATTTTATGCCCTTGACTGTCGCGCACTAAACCGTGCACATAAACAGTCTTAAACGGAATCTGTGGCGTACCATCCTCATTCTTCAGCAAGTGCATGGTCATCATGATCATGCGCGCGACCCAGAAGAAGATGATGTCAAAACCGGTCACCAATACATCGGTCGGGTGGAAGGTTTTTAAAAAATCAGTTTGTTCTGGCCAGCCTAAGGTAGAGAAGGTCCATAAGCCGGAGCTGAACCAAGTGTCCAGTACATCATTGTCTTGGCGTAAGTTGATCTCGCCGAGGTTGTGCTTAGCGCGCACTTCAGCTTCGTTACGGCCGACATAGACCTGACCAGCATCGTCATACCAGGCTGGAATACGGTGGCCCCACCAGAGTTGACGGCTGATGCACCAGTCTTGAATGTCGCGCATCCAGCTGAAGTACATGTTTTCGTATTGCTTGGGCACAAACTGAATGCGGCCATCTTCTACCGCCGCAATCGCAGGCTCGGCGAGTGGCTTAGTGGAGACATACCATTGGTCGGTGAGCCAAGGCTCGATCACTGCACCAGAGCGGTCGCCGCGCGGCGTTTTCAGGGCGTGATCATCAATGCTCACCAGTAAATTGGCAGCCTGCATAGCTGCAACAATGTGCTTGCGTGCTTCGAAACGATCAAGGCCAGCAAACTCGGCTGGCAGGCTGTTATCTAGCGAGTCATTGACCGAACCGTCGGCATTGAAAATCTGCGCGACAGCTAACACTGCAGCATCTTGGTCAAGAATATTAATCAACGGCAAGTTGTGACGCTTACCCACTTCATAGTCATTAAAGTCATGGGCTGGCGTGATTTTTACACAACCGGTACCAAATTCAGGGTCACAGTAATCATCGCCAACAATGGGAATGCGGCGGCCTACCAATGGCAGATCAATAAAGGAGCCGATCAGGGCTTTATAACGCTCATCTTCTGGATGCACGGCCACCGCACTGTCACCGAGCATGGTTTCAGGACGGGTGGTGGCAACCACTAAATAATCGTGGCCTTCAGCGGTTTTAGCGCCGTCAGCTAAGGGATAGCGCAGATTCCATAAATGACCTTTCTCGTCGTGGTTCTCCACTTCGAGATCAGAAATGGCGGTATGGAACTTAGGGTCCCAGTTAACCAGACGCTTACCGCGATAAATCAGGCCGTCTTCATGCAGGCGCACAAAGGCTTCTTGCACCGCGTCAGACATACCCTCGTCCATGGTGAAGCGCTCGCGCGTCCAATCCACCGAACTGCCTAAGCGACGGATTTGACGGGTGATAGTGCCGCCAGACTCTTCCTTCCATTCCCAGACTTTGTCTAAGAACGCGTCGCGGCCGAGATCATGCCGATCCAAGCCTTGCGCAGCCAGCTGGCGCTCAACCACCATTTGCGTGGCGATACCAGCGTGGTCAGTACCCGGTTGCCACAGGGTGTTACGGCCTTGCATACGGCGGTAACGAATCAGTGCATCCATAATGGCGTTATTAAAGCCATGACCCATATGTAAGCTGCCGGTGACGTTCGGCGGCGGAATCATAATGGTGTAGGGTTGACCAGAGCCTTGGGGAGCAAAGTATTGATTGCTTTCCCAAGTCTGGTACCAGGTGGCTTCAATGGCGTGCGGCTGATAGGTCTTATCCATAGCGCGGCGGGACCCCTAATTAAAAGACGGCTAATCGGAAAACCGCAAAGTATACCGTCAAACGCGGCTTGGCCATAGGTTAAGGCGGATGTTTTGCTAATAAAGTGACGATTTCATGAGCTTTAGTCATTTTTCAGTGCTGGCGATGTTAGTGGAAATACCTGAATTAAAAATTATCAAGGTAGCGTAAGACCTCGTACTTTGAGTGCGAGGATGAATAGCGAGGGCGGCGTAAGCTGCCCCTGAACAGGCCGTTAAAGTCTTTGCAGTGCGAGTGTGTGCTGGTATTATGTACAGTATGATGAAGCACACGAAAACATTAAAAGTTCGCGTTCGAGATCGGTGTGCGCCACTGCTTAATAGCATGGCAAGAAGCGTTAATTTCGTCTGGAACTTTGTCAATGAATTAAGCCAGCGCTCGATTAAAGAGCGTGGTGTGTTTTTGTCAGCCTACGATATGCATCCCTACACCAAAGGTGCTGGTAAAGAACTGGGGCTGCACAGCCAAACCTTGCAGTGCATTGCGGGTGAGTACGTCACAAGGCGCAAGCAGTTCAAAAAAGTGCGTTTAAATTGGCGAAAATCAGGCGGTGTACGCCGATCACTGGGCTGGATTCCCGTTAACACGGCTGCGGCCCAATGGAAAAATGGCCAGGTCTACCACAACGGCCACTATTTTAAAGTGTGGGACAGTTATGGCTTGAGTCAGTACAAATTCCGTTCGGCTAGTTTCAATGAAGATGCCCGTGGTCGCTGGTACTTCAATGTTGTGGTGGATGTGCAGGCTAAGATACCAGCCGGCCAAGACCGTATCGGTATTGACCTTGGCTTAACCGACACCGCCACCTGCTCAGATGGTACCAAGCTGGAAGCGGGCCGTTTCTACCGAGGTCTTGAAGATAAACTGGCCACAGCGCAACGAGCCAGAAATAAAACCCAAGTCAAAACCCTTCACGCTAAGATCGCCAATCGCAGAAAAGACGCATTGCACAAGTTCAGCCGCACGCTGGTCAACCGCTGCGGTGAAATCTATGTGGGCAACGTCAGTCGTTTAAAACTCGTTAAAACCACGATGGCCAAGTCAGTGCTGGACGCTGGCTGGGGTCAATTAAAAACAATGCTGGACTATAAATGCGCTCACGCAGGCATTGTTTTTAAGGAAGTGAACGAGGCATACACCACCCAAACCTGTTCGAATTGTGGCAGCTTGCCCGAATCGAGGCCGAAAGGTATCTCAGGACTTGGAATAAGAGAATGGACGTGCAGTGGGTGCGGTGTCGCCCACGATCGCGATATCAATGCAGCACAAAACATTCTCGCGGTCGGGCATGGCCGTCTAGCGGTAGGAATCTCGGTCCTTTAGGTCGGGGAGGATGTCAATGAAGGGAACCTTGCACCGTGAGAATGCGTGGGTAATAGTGTGGATACTTGGGTTACACGGATTTAAATACTATGGTTGTCCTTAAAAGAATTTATGATCCCGTGAGCGAAGGTGACGGTTTTCGTATTTTGGTTGATAGGCTTTGGCCTCGCGGTGTGAGTAAAGAAAAAGCAGCGCTGGATTTATGGCTCAAAGACCTTGGCCCAAGCACTGAGTTGCGACAATGGTTTGCTCACGATCCGGAGAAATGGCAGGAGTTTAAGACGAAATATAAAGTCGAGCTGAAGAATAAAAAGGCGTATTTGCAAGAGATCACGACTGCTGCTCAACAACATCAGCAGGTGACCCTGCTGTATGGGGCAAAAGATGAGGCGCATAACGAAGCGCTCGTTATTGCTGAGGTGCTAAAGAGCATGTGAAGGGCTAAGGTCTTTCAAAAAAAACGAGCTATCGTGATGGTTAATAAAACTAAAATAGCGAGGTAAACAGATCATGAAACTCACTCTTATTCGCAAAACAAAGGAAGCCTCTAACGTCGAGTCCTTTGTCTTTAATCCGGCCGAACCGCAGGTATGGAAAGCGGGTCAGTTTATCCATTGTGTGCTTGAGCATGAGCCGATGGACAGTCGCGGTGAAAAACGCTGGTTTACCATCGCTTCAGCGCCATTTGAAAAAGAGTTGATGATTACAACACGGATCGCCAGTGAAAAAGGCAGTAGTTTTAAGGCTGCTTTGAGTGCTCTGCAAGTCGGTGAGGCAATTGAAATGATCGAACTCGATGGTGATTTTATCATTGAGGACCCAGCGCTGAGCTATGTCTTTATCGCCGGAGGTATCGGCATTACGCCGTTTCATTCGATACTCAAAGAAGCGGATCATGCCGGGGTAAAGCTCAATGTAACGCTGCTCTATGGCAATCGCGATGAGGGTATAGCGTATAAAGAAGAGCTGGATGGCTTTGCCAAAAACAATCCCAATCTGGTTATTCATCATGTTATTGCCCCGCAGCGCATTGATCAGAGCCTGATTGAAAAGCTAGTGCCCAACCTGCAAACACCTATCTTTTATGTGTCCGGTCCTGAGCCTATGGTAGAGAGTTTGGGGGATGTGCTGAAAGAGATGGGCGTTTCAGCAAGTCATCTAAAACAAGATTATTTCCCAGGCTACACTTGGGAGTGAAAATTCACTCATATGCTGCACGATTTATCTAGAGCTTGATGCCCGCTAAGTTTTATCCGGTGTAATGCTTGGCGGGCCGTGCAGTGCTGGCTAATATGTGGTAAAACGTACCGCACTAGCCTATTAAAAAGGTTGGTGACGTTCTCAGGGCGGGGCGAGATTCCCCACCGGTGGTAATTGCTGAATAAAGGCATAGCCCACGAGCGCTTGTTTACGCTGGTATATAAGGTGGGCAAGGTCAGCAGATTTTGGTGTGATTCCAAAGCCGACGGTTACAGTCCGGATGAAGAGAGAGCGGGATCCGTTACCGTACATATCCTGTACGGCACACTCCCATTCGATCAAAAATAGCCTTGTTTGATAGTAAACAGGAGATCGACACAGACGAGTCATACAAAATTCGTTTAGTGCGGAGGTTCTATGTTCACAGGAATAATCGAAGCAATCGGCCGTATTCGCAGCATGACCCCCAAAGGCGGTGATGTGCGCGTGCATGTGGCCACAGGAAAGTTGGATTTAACTGATGTAAAGCTGGGCGATAGCATTGCCGTGAATGGTGTGTGCTTAACCGCGGTTGAGCTGCCCGGAGATGGTTTCTGTGCTGATGTTAGCCGTGAAACCTTGGCCCGCAGTGCTTTTGTTAACTTAAAAAGCGGCAGTCCAGTTAATTTAGAAAAAGCCTTGCTGCCCACCACCCGTTTAGGCGGGCATTTGGTTAGCGGACACGTGGATGGTGTCGGGGAAGTACTATCGCGCAGTGAGAATGCGCGTGCGGTGCAGTTTTGGATTCGTGCACCCAAGGAGTTGGCGCGTTATATCGCCATGAAAGGCTCGATTACCGTCGATGGCACCAGCCTCACGGTGAATGGTGTGAATGGCAGCGAATTTGAACTGACCATTGTCCCGCACACTTTGCAAGAAACCATTATGGCGGATTACCAAGCCGGGCATTTAGTCAATCTAGAGATTGATTTAATCGCTCGCTACCTTGAACGTTTATTACAAGGTGAAAAAGCCGCTGAACCGAGCAGCCACGCGATTACTGCAGATTTCTTAGCAGAGCATGGTTTTATGCGTTCTTAATTGAAGGGTTATCCCGTGTCATTAAATACTATTGAAGAAATTGTTGCCGATATTCGTGCAGGTAAAATGGTCATCCTGATGGATGATGAAGACCGTGAAAATGAAGGTGATTTAATTATTGCCTCTGAGTGCGTGACGGCTGAGCATATTAACTTTATGGCCAAGCATGCGCGTGGCTTAATTTGTATGCCGATGAGCGTGGAGCGCTGCGAGCGTTTAGGCTTGCCATTAATGGCGCAACATAACGGCTCAGGCTTTGGTACTAAGTTTACCGTTTCGATTGAAGCGGCGGTCGGTGTCACCACCGGTATTTCTGCTGCTGACCGTGCATGCACGGTGCGCGCGGCTGCTGCAAAAAATGCTGTGGCGGCCGATATTGTCAGCCCAGGACATATTTTCCCATTGATGGCACAGGCCGGTGGCGTGTTAGCCCGTGCGGGCCACACTGAAGCCGCCTGTGATTTAGCGCGCTTAGGTGGTTATGAGCCAAGCGGCGTGATCTGTGAAATCATGAATGATGATGGCACCATGGCGCGCCGTCCCGAGCTTGAAGTTTTTGCTCAAGAACACGGTATTAAAATCGGTACCATTGCTGATCTGATTCACTACCGTATGATTCATGAGCGCACTATTGAGCGCGTTTCTACGCAAATCTTAGACAGTGAATTGGGGCAATTTAATTTAGTCACCTACCGTGAATCCACTGCCGGTGATGTTCATTTGGCTCTGACTTTAGGTACTATTAGTCCCGAAGAGCCGACTTTGGTGCGGGTGCATAATATGGATCCATTGCGCGACCTCTTTATGGTCAAGCAAGAAGGCCGTTGGAGCTTACGTGCAGCTATGGCCGAAGTGGCCAAAGCGGGTAGTGGTGTGGTGTTGTTATTGGGTAACCAAATGACCGGCTCCAATTTGCTGGAGCATTTAGAGCGTCAATTGGGTCGCGATGGCGATGCTAAAGCGACAAAGACCTCGGGTACTTATAGCACTGTGGGTGCTGGTTCGCAGATTCTGCGCGACTTAGGTGTACGTAAAATGCGTCTATTAAGTACACCAATGCGCTTTAATGCCATATCCGGATTCGACTTAGAAGTTGTAGAATACCTGCAACCGCAGGATTAACTGTTATTGGAGCGGCAGCTAGCGCCGCTCCTTCGCTCTTTATTAGGATGAAAAAACATGACCTTGAAGACAATCGAAGGTACCTTTATTGCCCCGCAAGGCACATTTGCACTGGTGGTTGGCCGCTTCAACAGCTTTGTTGTTGAAAGTCTGGTTAGCGGTGCAATTGATACATTAGTACGCCACGGTGTCAGTGAAGAGGCAATTACCGTGATTCGTGCGCCGGGTGCTTTTGAGCTGCCTTTAGTTGCACAGAAAGTGGCTGAGCGTAAAGAATTCTCAGCCATTATTGCTTTAGGTGCAGTGATTCGTGGTGGTACTCCGCACTTTGAATATGTGGCGGGTGAGTGCACTAAAGGCTTAGCACAAGTGTCGATGCAGTTTGGCATACCCGTTTCATTTGGTGTGTTGACCGTTGATTCGATTGAGCAAGCCATTGAGCGTTCAGGCACTAAAGCCGGCAACAAAGGTGGTGAAGCAGCCTTGTCAGCGCTGGAAATGGTCAGCCTGCTTGCGCAGCTGGAGGCCAAGTGAGCTTAAATAACGACGATTGTCGCGATAATCCGCCGCCGCGGGCTAAGGGTCGTATTGCCATGCGCCGCGTTGCGCGGAGCTTGGCTATGCAAGCCTTATATCAGTGGCATGTGGCTGGGCAAAACCTGAATGAAATTGAAGCGCAGTTTCGCGTCGACAACGACTTTAATGGCGTGGACGGTGTGTACTTCAATGAAATCTTACGTGGTGTGCCCGGTAAGAAAAGTGAAATTGATGCGTTGATTGAGCCTTACCTTGATCGCCCGATGCACGAGCTGGATCCAGTGGAATGGGCCATTTTGCGTTTAGCAACGTGGGAACTCAGTACTCGGATTGATGTACCTTACCGTGTCGTGATCAACGAAGGCATCGAGTTGGCCAAAGTCTTTGGTGCCACCGATGGTCATAAATACGTCAATGGCGTACTGGATAAGTTAGCCCTGCGCTTGCGCGGAGCAGAAATTCGTGACGCTAAGCTCAATAAAAACTAAGTTGATGCTGCGCTCGCCAGGCTTGAGCATGGCGGGTGTTGCTCGATGAACGAATTTGAGTTGATCCAACATTTTTTCACTCGCTCTGCCTGCGCGCAGGGCGGTGAAAATATCTCTTTGGGTATTGGTGATGATTGTGCGTTGCTGCAGATTCCTGCAGAGCATCGCTGCGCAGTTTCCACGGATACCTTGGTCAGTGGCATCCACTTTCCTGACCAGGCCCCAGCATTTCTACTCGGCCAGCGCGCTTTAGCGGTGGCAGTGAGTGATTTAGCTGCCATGGGTGCCACGCCGATCGGCTTTACCTTAGCCATTACCTTGCCGCAGATTGATGCTGACTGGTTGCAAGCCTTTAGTGAAGGCCTAAGCCTTATGGCGCAGCGCTGTTCGATAGGTTTAATAGGCGGTGATACCACGCGTGGCCCCTTGGCGCTGACTTTGACCGTGATGGGGGCAGTGCCCACGCAGCAAGCATTATTACGCTCCGGCGCGCAACTCGGTGATCTACTCTGTGTCAGTGGTACATTAGGTGCCGCTGCAGCCGCAGTGCCGGTGGTGCTGGCTGAGATTGATCGGCACACAATCCCCGAGGCGACTTTGCAACAGCTGTTAGCGGCCTATTGGACGCCACAGCCGCAGCTGCAATTAGGCCACTATCTGCGCGGCAAAGCCCATGCCGCCTTGGATATTTCCGATGGTTTATTAGCCGACTGTGGGCATATCGCCAAAGCCTCGCAGCTGTGCTTGCAGATTCAGCAGGCTGCTGTGCCCGTCGCTATGGCGGCACGTCAGCTGTTGGGCGATAGCGCAGCGCTACAGTGTGCGCTCAGTGGCGGCGATGACTATCAGTTGGCTTTTACTCTAGCACCTTGTGAGTTGGCAAGATTGCAACACGCGTTTCCAGCCGTGCAGGTGATCGGTCAGGTCTGTGCCGGTGCCGGCGTGCAATTATTAGATGCGGCAGGGCAGTCGATTGTTCGGTCGTATAGCGGCTATCAGCATTTTAACTAAGGATGATACAGCGTATGCAGGCACCCAAAGTATGGCGTAATTTTTGGCACTTTTTAGCCTTTGGTTTTGGTACTGGCCTAGCTAAAAAAGCCCCTGGCACTTGGGGTACGCTGGCAGGGCTCGCGCTGATGCCACTGTTGCATATGCTGCCGCTATGGTTGGCTATGACGTGTATTGCCTTGGCCAGTGTTTTTGGTTTTTGGCTGTGTGGTCGTGTGGCCGATGAGCTCGGTGTACATGATCATGGCGGTATTGTTTGGGATGAGATGGTGGGCATCTGGATGACCCTGATTTTATTGCCCAATACCTGGCAGTGGTGGCTGCTCGGCTTTATCTTGTTTCGCATACTGGATATTTTAAAGCCGTGGCCGATCTCATTGCTGGATCGTAATGTTGGGGGCGGTTTGGGCATTATGCTCGATGACATGCTCGCCGGCCTGATCGCTGCAGGCCTATTGTATGCCTTGTGGTTGGCAGATTTTGCCTGGCTTGCCAGCTAAGCCGTCTGTTGCCGCTGTTGATCTATTCCCGCGCGCTAGGGTTATACTAAAACGTGCTCTGAGTCTGCATCAACCGCTGGGCTGATTAAATTGTACGACTGCTGGCCAGTTTTTCTTATGGGAAAGATAGGCTACTATCAGTGCCTATGTTTTTAATAAGCGATCAGTCCGTATGTATTGTCCTTTTTGTGGTGCCAATGATACCAAGGTGATTGACTCGCGCTTAGTCGCGAATGGCGATCAAGTGCGTCGTCGCCGTGAATGTCTACTGTGTGAAGAACGTTTCACTACATTTGAAACCGCTGATTTGATTCTGCCGCGTTTAATTAAGCAAGACGGCAGTCGCCAGCCTTTTGATGAAGATAAATTTCGTGCCGGCATGCTGCGCGCGCTGGAAAAACGTCCGGTCAGCCTCGAACGTTTAGAAGAAGCGGTGGCGCGGATTAAGCGTAAATTACGTGCCACCGGCGAGCGTGAAGTACAGACGTTGGTGGTCGGTGAACTGGTGATGAATGAGCTGAAAAAGCTGGATGAAGTGGCCTATATTCGCTTTGCTTCCGTCTACCGCCGCTTTCAAGACCTGAATGAATTCCGCAAAGAAATTGATCTGATGGCCAGTAGTGCAGCAGATGCCAGCGAGTCAGCAGAAGAATGAATGATCAAGTTTATATGGCGCAGGCGTTGCGTTTAGCTGAGCAAGGTTTATACAGCACGCACCCCAATCCGCGTGTCGGCTGTGTTGTCGTTGCCGATGGGCAGGTGGTCGGTGAAGGCTGGCATGTGCGCGCCGGTGAGCCGCACGCAGAAGTGCATGCCTTGCGTCAAGCTGCAGGTCGCGCACAAGGCGCAACCGCGTATGTCACCTTAGAACCCTGCAGTCATCACGGCCTGACCCCGCCTTGTGCTGAAGCATTAGTCCACGCAGGTGTGCAGCGTGTAGTGATTGCGATGCAAGATCCTAACCCGCAAGTGGCGGGGCGAGGGATTGCTCATTTACGTGCGCAAGGCATTCAGGTTGATGTGCTCAGTGGTGAGCTGAGTGCGGCCGCGCGTGGATTAAACTGTGGTTTTGTGAAGCGCATGGAGCATGGTCTGCCGTTTGTCCGCTTAAAACTGGCCATGAGTTTAGATGGGCGCACGGCCATGGCCAGTGGTGAAAGTCAGTGGATTACAGGTCCTGCCGCGCGGGCTGATGTGCAGAGTTTGCGTGCGCGCAGCAGTGCCATTATTACTGGTGCTGAAACGGTGATGACCGATAATGCGCGCTTAACCGTGCGTGCTGAGCAATTGCCATTAAGCCCTGAATTGTGTGAGTTGGCCTTATCGCGCCCACCGCTGCGTATTGTGATTGATGGCCGCTTGCGTGTGCCCACCGATCTGGCCTTCTTTACTGCGGGGCCGGTGTTGGTGGTGACCTATCAAACTCCGCCAGAAAATACGGCCGTTATTGAATATATACAGGTGCCAGAGCTGAACGGCCATGTGGATCTATCGGTATTACTGGGCAGGCTGGCGCAGCGTGGTATCAATGAGTTAATGGTCGAGGCTGGGCCGCAGTTGGCGGGTGCTTTTATCCAAGCCGGTCTCGTTGATGAACTCTATATCTATATGGCTGCGATGTTGCTGGGCTCAAGCGCGCAGCCTTTAATGCAGCTGCCGATTGAGTTGATGGCCGATGCTGTGCGCTTACAGATTCTTGACATGCGCGCGCTGGCCAATGACTGGCGCATTATTGCGCGTCCATTGGCGGCTGATGTTTAAGGCTGTCGAGTTAAGCGGTCACTAGCAATGATGCTGCTGAGCTCAGCGAATAGTGCGTCAGCCTCTGCTGGCGTGCAGTCTTCACCGTAACGCTTACGTAAGCCGAAGTCGCTGAGGGTGATATGCACATCGGCTTGCACCTGATGTCGCGCTAAACAGGCTTTAGCACAATGCAGGTGACAGCCATCAATCACTAAAATAGGTCGCGCGGACTGGGCTTTTTTGACCAGTGGCTTCACATCACCACCGACGCCTGCAATACAAGACATTTCTGCTAGGCCGGCACGGTCAATGCGTACCGCCAGTGTGTTGGCCAGTTGGGCAACGTTGGAGCAGCCTGAGCAAGAATAAATTAAAGGGGACTGTGCGTGGGACATGTTAAGCCTCTGCTTCCCAGTGCATGGAGTGGCAGTGTTGCACAGCACAAAAAAATGCGCCTTGATAGGTATCAAGACGCATAAACGCCAGTACACTCACATACTGACTCAAGAAGTAGCGCTAGGACAATCAAAGGTCGCGCAAGCCTTGCACATTGAACACGTACCCGGGAAGGTGGTGGGTCATGGCAATGCCAGCGCGACATCTGCAGTATTTAGCAAGCGCTAAACTGATGACTTGATGGCGGTCAAGCACAGCTGTGACCTATTGTCACACGCCTTGCCAAGGAGAGAAGGGCGCATCTTCAGTCGTATCCTGCTCCTTGGCCGGTGCTTAGCTGGTTTTTACAACATATTGCCAAATTCGGCCTGTAAGGCAGCGCGCACGCAATACAGCACACCTTCTTCAACTTGTGGGGTAAATTGCTCAGCAATACTGGCTACGCTAGGTAATTCCCCATCACCTTGTAAAAAGGCGTCATGAATATCGCCGAGTAATTGCTCAGGTAAATCCAGTGCATCTTCTACGCTTAATAAACCAGCAGTAATGGCTTGAGCCATCAGGCTGTAGACATTTTTAAGGCTGTATTGCATTTGCTGGGAAATTTGTTCGGGCGTCATTCCGCTGCGCGCTAAAGTGACCAATTCATGGCGCAAGTCTTGGCTGTTGGGCGCGGCAGCTGCTGTGGTTGGGCTGTCCAGGTGGTTGAGTACGCGTAAAAACGCGGCCCCATAGCGTTCCAGTTTGCGCGCGCCGACACCACTGATTTGTGCCATATCATCCAAGTCCTCCGGCTGCTCACGCAACATTTCGAGTAAGGTAGAATCGGGGAAGATTACATAGGGTGGCACGCTGTGCTCTTCGGCTAGCTGGCGGCGCAGAGAGCGTAAGGCTTCCCACATCACTCGCTCATCGCTGCGTACCAATTGACTGGCTTGGCTGGCGCTGCGTGTCGAGCGTGTTTGTGGCGTGATGTCGCGGCGCAGTAACAAGGTGGTGTCGCCGCGCAATAATGGACGGCAGTTTTCCGAGAGGCGCAGTCCGCCAAAACCTTCCACATCCACATCAATTAAGCTGCGCGCGACCAGTTGGCGAAACAGCGAGCGCCACTGATGATCATTGAGTGCTTTACCTATACCAAACACACTCAGGTGCTGGTGCCCTAAGGCTTGCACACGATCATTTTCGCGGCCTTGTAAAATATCAGATAAATAGCCAACGCCATAACGCTGACCGGTGCGGTGAATTGCCGACAAGGCTTGGCGGGCAGCATCGGTGGCATCCCAGGTTTCAATGGTGTCGATGCAGTTGTCGCAGTGTCCGCAAGGCTGGGGTAAGTCTTCGTCAAAATAGGCGAGCAGGGCTTGGCGACGGCAGCGGGTTTCTTCACATAAGGCCAGCATAGCTTCCAGTTTGTGCTGCTCGACACGTTTGTGTCGCTCATCTCCTTCAGAGTTACTGAGCATTTGTTTAAGCATCAGTACATCTTGTAAGCCGTAGACCATCCACGCATCAGCCGGTAGGCCGTCACGTCCAGCGCGACCGGTTTCTTGGTAATAGGCTTCTAAAGATTTGGGTAAATCCAAGTGGGCGACAAAGCGCACGTTAGATTTGTCAATGCCCATACCAAAGGCAATGGTGGCCACCATAATCAGGCCTTCTTCATTAAGAAAACGCTTTTGGTTAGCGGCGCGCAGGTCATTATCTAAACCGGCATGATAGGGTAGAGCCGGAAAACCTTTGCTGCTAAGAAACTCCGCGGTGGATTCAACGCTTTTACGCGACAGGCAATAGACAATCCCTGCGTCACCTTTGCGTTGCGCTAAAAAATCCAACAGCTGTTTGCGCGGATTGTCTTTAGGGGTGATGCGGTAAAAAATATTCGGGCGGTCAAAGCTGGAGAGAAAACATTCGGCTTTTTGTAAATGCAGGCGCTGAATGATTTCTTCGCGGGTGCGTTTATCTGCTGTGGCGGTTAAAGCGATGCGCGGCACATTAGGGAAGAGTTCGGCCAGTTGGCCCAGCTTTAGGTATTCAGGGCGGAAATCATGCCCCCATTGTGAGACGCAGTGCGCTTCATCAATGGCAAATAAATTGATTGGCAGGTGTTGTAAAAACGCCAGCATACGGGGCTGAACTAAACGTTCAGGCGCCAGATACAGCAGTTTTATCTCATGGCGACGCAGGCGCGTGGCAATATCACGTTGCTCATCATTGCTCAGGGATGAGTTGAGTGCTGCCGCTGCAACGCCAAGCTCTTCAAGGCTGGCCACTTGGTCTTGCATCAAGGCAATCAGTGGCGAAACCACTACGGTTAAACCATCGAGTAACAGCGCGGGTAACTGGTAGCATAACGACTTACCACCGCCGGTAGGCATCAGCACTAGCGCATCATTGCCGGTGCAGATACGCTCAATAATTGCTGCTTGTTGACCACGAAACGCATCGTAGCCAAAAATACTTTTTAGCGTCTGTAACGCCTGATCATGCATGCCATTCTCCAAATCAAGCTGTGCATTATACGCGTAATCCAGTTTAGTTCTTAATCTTTAGCTGTCCAGCGCGCTAACATCACGCCAATCCCTAGCTGTTATTGCAGAGCTAGATTACAATTAGTACCTAATTCATTTTTATGGTAATCACGCATGTCTCTCGCCGAGCAACAAACCCGCCTGCAAGCTTTTCTCGATGCTGACGAACTGCATGACGAAGCGCTTGATTATATTGCTACGCATGGCTATTTAACCGCGCTATCTATTTGCCCGGAAGTCGTCCCTGTTGAAGAGTGGATTGAAGCCTTATTTGCTGAGGCACCGCATTATCGCGATGCAGCAGAAGAAGCTGATATTACTGCAGCCTTATTGCAGCTAAAAGCACAGATTGAGCGTCAGTTGGCCAGTGATGACGACATGGTGCTGCCTTGTGATTTAGATTTAGGTGAAGTGGCCGATGACTCTGACCTGCGTGGTTGGTGTGTGGGCTTTATGGAAGGTATCTTTTTACGCGAAGAAGTATGGTTTGAAGATGCTGAAGACGAAGTCAGCGAGCTGTTGCTGCCAATCATGGTCGCTTCAGGCTTATTTGATGAGCAGCCTGACTTTGCCGAAATCGCTAAAGACCTTGATTTGGTCGACAGCATGGTAGATCAGATTCCTGAAGTGCTGACTGCGCTGTTTTTATTATGCCAAGCGCCTGAAGAAAAGCCCGTGCTGCTCAAGCCGCGTCATTAATACGCTGTAATGCTCGAACCACAGGCGCAAGCACGCAATCGCACACTGCGCTATCTGCTGTTTGCCTGTGGTTGTCTTAGTGTTGTACTGGGCGTGATTGGTATCTTCTTACCGCTATTGCCTACCACGCCGTTCTTATTGCTCGCCGCGGCATGTTTTGCGCGCAGTTCAAAACGTTTTTATCTCTGGCTGGTACTGCATCCTAAATTAGGCCCTTGGGTTCGCGATTATTTAGAGGGTGAGGGCTTGCCACTGAAAGGCAAAATATGGGCCTTGGCGCTGATGTGGACCAGCATAAGTTTTTCGATGTGGATTGTGCCGCTTTTCTGGGTGCGCATCGTTCTGCTGCTGATCGCACTGAGTGTGACTCTCTATATTGTGAAACAGAAAACCCGAGTGTTATAAGTGCCTACGGGTTTCCTTCTGTTGTGCTGGTTTAAGGTACGGCAATGCCGCACGCATTGAGCATATCGCACAGACGAATCAGCGGCAGACCCACCAGACTAGTGGCATCGCTGCCTTCAGTGGCGCGAAATAAACTCACGCCTAAACCTTCCGATTTAAAACTACCCGCACAATCAAAGGGCTGCTCAAGCGCGATATAGCGCTGAATTTGCGCGGCACTTAGGCTGCGAAAATGCACGGTAAAGGGCACTAGGTCGACCTGTTCACAGGTCGTGCGTGTGTCGATCAGCGCTAGACCGGTTAGAAATACTACACTGCGCCCGCTGGCTGCACTGAGTTGCTGGGTTGCCCCTGCGGCATCTCCAGGTTTGCCAATAATCTGCTGGTCGAGCACCGCCACTTGATCTGAACCAATAATAAGATGCTCAGGGTAAATCGCCGCCAGCGCACGGGCTTTGCTTAAGGCTAAGCGCTGCACCAACGCCTGCGGTGATTCAGCAGTACGTGGCGTTTCATCAATATTAGGGCTGTGGCAGCTAAAGGGCAATTGTAGGCGTGACAGCAGCTCACGACGGTAGCTAGAGCTGGACGCCAGTACAATGTGCGGTAAACTCGATGGCATAAAGACTCCTTAGTAAGAACAATAGTTTAACCCAACTGCATACGGGACGCTGTCGAGCGGCACAGGATCGGTTATACTCTGCCAATTCGAGTAACAACCGCTGTGCAGTAGTGTATTGAGCAATAAGCCGAATTAATCTGGCTCACTGTTGCCGCACCCATGTTGAGGGCTTTGTATGTTTGACAATTTATCCGATCGCCTTGCGCAGACGCTACGCCACGTCACTGGTAAAGCGCGTCTGAGCGAAGACAATATCAAAGACACCTTACGTGAAGTGCGCATGGCGTTGCTTGAGGCGGATGTCGCCTTACCGGTGGTCAAAGATTTTGTTAATTCGATACGCGATCGTGCGATCGGTGTTGAAGTGTCGCGCAGTCTCTCGCCTGGTCAAGCTTTTATTAAGATTGTCCAAGCTGAGCTAGAACGCTTAATGGGCGAGGCTAACGAAGACTTGGCGTTGAATGCTACGCCGCCTGCAGTGATTTTAATGGCTGGTTTGCAAGGTGCGGGTAAAACCACCACTGTGGCTAAGCTGGCGCGCTTCTTAAAAGAGCGCAAAAAGAAAAGCGTGATGGTGGTCTCGGCGGACATTTACCGTCCAGCCGCGATTAAACAGCTGGAAACCTTGGCCAATGAAGTCGGCGTGGTGTTCTTTCCTTCAGATATCAGCCAAAAACCACAAGATATTGCTACTGCTGCGATTAAAGAAGCTAAGCTGAAATTTATTGATGTGGTCTTGGTGGATACCGCCGGTCGTTTAGCCATTGATAGCGAAATGATGGCGGAAATCACCCAGTTGCATGCGGCGATCAATCCAATTGAGACGCTGTTTGTGGTCGATGCCATGACCGGGCAAGATGCGGCCAATACCGCCAAAGCCTTTAATGATGCGCTACCGTTAACCGGTGTGGTGCTGACTAAGGTGGACGGTGATGCGCGTGGTGGTGCGGCGCTGTCAGTACGAGCCATTACCGGTAAGCCGATTAAGTTTTTAGGTATGGGTGAAAAAACCGATGCCTTAGAAGCCTTCCATCCCGATCGTATTGCTTCGCGTATCTTGGGTATGGGCGATGTTCTGAGCTTAATCGAACAAGCCGAACAAACCATTGATAAAGACAAAGCGGAAAAGCTCAGTAAAAAGCTGAAAAAAGGCAAAGGCTTTGATCTGGAAGACTTCCGCGATCAGTTACAGCAAATGAATAAAATGGGCGGCATGGGCGGTCTATTGGAAAAAATGCCTAATATGGGCAATATGAATTTAGCGCAAATGGGCGGAGCTCAAGGCGTTGCAGAAAAGCAGTTTAAACAGATGGAGTCGATTATTAATTCAATGACTCCAGCCGAGCGCCGTGACCCTGAGATTATCAGTGGTTCGCGCCGCCGTCGTATTGCGATGGGCTCTGGCACTCAGGTGCAAGACGTCGGACGTCTGATTAAGCAACATAAACAGATGCAAAAGATGATGAAGAAATTCACTACCAAGGGCGGTATGAGCAAGATGATGCGCGGTCTTGGTGGAATGATGCCTGGGGCAGGCGGGATGCCCAAGATGTAAACACGCACTGGAGTGCAAAATAGCCCTATGCAACGGGGCAGATAAACCTTAGAATATGCGGCCTTTCGGGCCATGCATGTCTTTGGTTCGTTTTGTTTGTAAAATACTTAAAGGAAATTTTTTTAATGGTAACTATTCGTTTAGCTCGTGGTGGCTCTAAAAAGCGCCCTTTCTACCATCTGACTGTAGCTGACAGCCGCACTGCACGTGATGGCCGTTTCGTAGAGCGCGTTGGTTTCTTCAACCCAGTTGCAACTGGCGGTGAAGTACGTTTGTCTGTTAACCAAGAGCGCGTTACTTACTGGTTAAGCAAAGGTGCACAGCCTTCAGAGCGCGTTGCGCAACTGTTGAAAACTGCTTCTACTACTCAAGCTACTGCTTAATTGGCCATGAGTAAAACGCCTCTTGCAGCAGATGATCTGGTCGTTCTCGGCAAAATCGGTGCGGTGCATGGTGTGCGTGGCGAAGTAAAAGTGCATTCTTTTACTGAACCTATGGAAAACCTGCTTGATTATCCGGTCTGGCAATTGCGCCGTGACAATGAAATTAAGCAAGTGAAGTTGGCCAGCGGACGCTTACAGGGTAAAGCGCTTGCAGCAAAAATCGAAGGCTTAGATGATCGTGAAATTGCACGAACATTTACCGGCTATGAGATTTGTGTGTTGCGCAGTGAGTTGCCTGAGTTAGCCGATGATGAGTTGTACTGGCATCAACTGGAAGGTTTAAAGGTGATCAATCAAGACCAGCAATTGTTTGGGATTGTTGACCATTTGTTAGAGACTGGCGCCAATGATGTCCTTGTTGTTAAGCCTTGTGCTGGCAGCATTGATGATCAAGAGCGTTTGCTGCCGTATACGCAGCAGTGTGTACAGTCAGTTGATTTGACAGCAGGCGAGATGCAGGTCGAATGGGATGCGGATTTTTAATGAGTAAATGCCTTGCGCGTTGAAGTTATCAGTCTCTTTCCTGAGATGTTTGCTGCGATTACTGAGTATGGCATTACCAGTCGTGCAGTAACGCAAGGGTTATTAGAGCTTAATTGCTGGAACCCCCGCAGCTTTACTGAAGATCGACACCAAACAGTGGATGACCGGCCGTTTGGCGGTGGTCCAGGCATGGTGATGAAGATCAAGCCTCTTGAGGATGCATTAGCTGCGGCTAAGCAATCGATTGGAGGGCCGGCTAAGGTGATTTACCTGTCGCCGCAAGGCCGTCAGCTCAATCAATCCGCGGTCAGCGAACTGGCAAAACAGGATAATTTAATTCTGATTGCAGGGCGCTATGAAGGCATTGACGAGCGTTTTATTGAAACCTACGTCGATGAAGAGTGGTCAATTGGCGATTATGTTTTGTCTGGTGGCGAGCTACCGGCAATGGTGCTGATTGATGCTGTAACGCGGTTGCTGCCTGGGGCATTAAACCATGCAGATTCCGCGCAAGAAGATTCATTTAGCGATGGTCTTCTCGACTGCCCGCATTACACGCGACCGGTTAGGTATGCAGGCAAAGATGTTCCTGAGGTGCTACT
>Ga0265293_10001608_pt1 | contig 48552 bp, 39 predicted proteins | sample Munlanlewell138R_FD_192505 | JGI IMG/M metagenome (GOLD analysis project Ga0265293, IMG submission 192505) | Leachate microbial communities from a municipal landfill in Southern Ontario, Canada - Leachate well 138R | ecosystem: Engineered > Solid waste > Landfill > Unclassified | place: Canada... | reverse complement strand
AAAAAAATCCGCGACCAGGCCGACAAAAACAAGGAAATGTTCAGCGAACAGCTGTCCGAGCTTCGCGAAAAAATGTCCGGCAATCTCAGTGTTCCCTCCTTTGACAAAGACGAACTTCTGGAAGAACTCCACGCCAGGGTCAGCAAACTCACCGAAACCCTGAGCAAACTGGTGAAACCTGCAGCGGCCAAAAAAGCTCCGCCCAAACAAGCACCGTCCAAAAAGGCACCCGCAAAAAAAGCCGCCGCCAAAAAGACGCCAACCAGAAAACCGACAGCGGCAAAAACCCCTGCGGCCAAAGGAGCGACAAAAACAACACCGAAAACAACCGCGAGGACAACCGCAAAAACCACCAGAACGCCGAGAAAAAGCGCAGACTGATTGCAAGCCAATTTCTACCCCCTCCCGCGCTCGAACGAGCGGCTATGTTTACAGCTAGGGATTTCAGGCTACTCTTCGAGTAGCCTTTTTTTTGCCCGCCACTTACCATAGCGCGGCAGTCAGCGAAAAATTCTGCCCTCTATTTTATGAAATCTGTCTATGGAAGCCCTGTCAAAACAGCTAAACTAGCGAAAAACACAGGCCAGGGGCGCTATGACAGAGAAAGCCAATAATCCGCCAACCGTGGGTTTATTTGTCACCTGCGCCGTCGACCTGCTGCGCCCCTCAGTGGGTTTTGCCTGCGTCAAACTACTTGAGGCCGCGGGTTGCCAGGTGGTTGTTCCTCCCCAGAGCTGTTGCGGGCAGGTCGCCTATAACAATGGCCTCAGCGAGGAGGCGAGGCAGCTCGCCCGCGCGGTAATAACTGCTTTTGCCAAGGTCGACTACATAGTTGCGCCGTCCGGTTCCTGCGCCAGCATGCTCAAAAATCATTACCCGCAACTTTTCCGTGATGACGACAATTGCGCTGAGGTGGCGCACTTTGCGGCCAGGGTTTACGAATTGACGCAATTTTTGGCGGATATTCTCCAGATACCACCCATCTCATCATTGGCGACAAATGCTAAAAATATTGCCTACCACGACAGCTGCGCCGGCTTGCGGGAATTGGGAATCTATCAGCAACCTCGAAAACTGGCGCTCAGCTACAGAAATGCAGCCCTCAGCGACATCGCCGACGGAAATGTCTGCTGCGGCTTCGGCGGCACTTTTTGCGCCAAGTTCGAGGGAATTGCCAATAAAATGGTCGCAGACAAAGCGGCCAATATCATCGCCGCAAAACCCGACCTGTTATTGGGTGGCGATCTCGCCTGCCTGCTCCATCTCGGCGGTTACCTGCACCGCCAAGGGCATCACCAACTGGAAGTGCGCCACATTGCCGAATTTCTTGCCGATGTCACTGACCAGGCTGGCATAGGCCGTGAACAATGAAGAGCACCGCCAGCCACTTTATTGCCCGCTCTCAAGAGGCGATTGCCAATCCCGTACTGCAGGCTGCCATGGCCAAGGCGCGGCCGGGATTTGTGCGCAAACGCCTGGATGCCATTGCCCAGGTTGGCAACTTTGACGCCCTGCGCACAAAAGCGCAGGAGGTTCGCCAGCGCAGCCTGCGCGATCTCGACATCTATCTCGCTATTTTCGAACGTCGGGTAACTGCCGCTGGCGGCCATGTTCACTGGGCGGCAACCACGGAGGAACTGCGCACCATTGTCGTCGATATAGCAACAAAAGCCGGCGCAAAAACCGCCACCAAGGGCAAGAGCATGGTGGCGGAAGAAGCCGGCCTCAACGAAGCGCTGGAACAGGTGGGAATTCTTCCTCGAGAAACGGATTTGGGTGAATATATTTTGCAGCTCGCCAAGGAACCGCCGAGCCATATCGTTGCCCCTGCCCTTCATAAAACCAGAAAGCAGGTCAGCGATCTTTTTTACGCCCACCACCCCCTCGGTTCGCGGCCACTGGCATCGGTAAAAGATATTGTCGACGAAGCCCGCCAGGTGATTCGCCAGCACTATCTGGATGCTGACATAGGCATTACCGGCGCCAATATCCTCATTGCCGACACCGGCACTGCCGTACTTTGCACCAACGAGGGCAATGGCGACCTTACCGCCAGCCTGCCCAGAACCCATATCATCACCACTTCCATCGACAAAGTGGTGGCCAGCTGGGAGGACGCCAGCGCGATTTTGCGGGTTCTCGCCCGCAGCGCCACTGGCCAGAGTATTACCACCTACACCTCTTTTTACAGCCCGCGACGGCCTCAGGATCTGGACGGCGCGGAACATTTTCATATCGTTCTTCTCGACAACGGTCGCTCCGCATTACTGGGGTCGGAATTTGAAGAAATGCTGCAATGCATCAAATGTGGCGCCTGCATGAATCACTGCCCGGTATACCAGGCGGTGGGCGGCCATAGCTACGATTCTGTTTATCCGGGCCCCATGGGCGCGGTCTTGACCCCGCTGCTGCGGGGGGAGCCTGAGGATTTTCAGCTCGCCAACGCCAGCACCCTGTGCGGTCGCTGTGAAGAAGTCTGTCCGGTGAAAATCCCCCTGCCAACGCTGTTGCGACAACTGCGTCGCAAAACCGTCGCCGAGGGTCGCAGGGGTTTGGCCTACTGGCTTATCCAGGGCTTTATGCAACTGGCAAACTATCCCCGCCTTTATCGCTGCAGCACATCCGCACTGACAACGGTTGTCGCCACCCTCTTTTCCAAGAATGGCCAACTCCGCCGACTGCCCGCCCTCGGCGCCTGGCTGCGGGGCAAGGATCTGTCTGCGCCAGAGGGCAAAACATTTCAGCAACAGTGGCGCCAGCAACCAGGGAGGCGCAATGACCGCTAACTCCGTCTTGCAAGCAATTTCAGGGAAATTGGCCAGAACACCCCTGCAGGGGGAAGCCCTTGAACAGCGTTTTGCCAGCTTGAAAAAAACCGCCTCGCCGCCAGTACCCGCAGCAGTCAACGCACACCCTCTAACCTGCTTTCGAGAACAGGGGAGTCGCAATGCTTTCCAGATCCGCGACTGCGATCACCCCGACCCGCTGGTGGCCACCCTGGCGCAGCAGCCCATGCCCATAGTCTTGTCGCCACAAAGGGAGATTGCCGCACTGAACTGGAGCCCCGTCGCGTCAAGGCTCACCTGCGACTACCGCGCACCCGCCATCGCTGTGGTATTTGCCGTCGCCGCCATTGCAGAAACAGGCACTGTCGCCATTCGCACCATAGACGTTCCCTCCGCCATGCTGTTTCTCAGCGAAGAGCTGATCATCATTGTCAACACAAAACAGATCGTTGCTTGCCAGGATGATCTGTGGAAAACCATCAGCCTCGGCGATTACAGAGCGCTGCACCTGATCAGCGGCCCTTCCCGGACTGCGGATGTGGAGCAAACCCTCCAGGTGGGCGCCCACGGCCCCAAGCGGGTTGAACTCTGGCTGATCAGTGAAAGCGGCTTATAGCTGGCAACAGTGTTGCTTTCTGGGTTCAGGACGACTTTCGCCCCCGCTTCAAGGCAGCCAGCACCGCCTCCTGGCTTTTTTCATCCTCGACAAGGAATGAGGACGCTTCCTGGGCTTCCAGATAGGCGTCCATCCATTCAGACCCTTCCCACATCAAAGAGGCCAATTTACGGGCGCGCAATGTCGGCATGTTCTTGCTGGCAATTTGCGCCGCCAGATCCAGCGCCATCGGCAAGACAGCGGCAGCGGGCAGGACATAATTGAAAAAACCTGTTGATTCAAGCTGGCGCGCGGTGAAGCTGCGGCCGGTGTAAAGCATCTCCCGTACTTTTGCCTCGGGCATGCGCAGAGAGGCGAACAAGCCCGCACTGCCACCAATCAAACCGTAATCAACCTCCGGGCAGGCGAATTTGGCGTCTTCACTGACAACACGCAGATCGCACATGCCGGCCAGCATGACACCCACACCCACAGTGGCGCCCTTGATGGCGGCGATCATGGGGCGGTCGATTTGATGAAACCTGGGTAACTGAGCGTTGATAAACTCATAGCGCTCTTTACGTCTTTCTGCGGTCATGCCCTTGAATTCATTGAGATCGGCGCCGCCGCACCAGGCTCGCGACTCTTCAGGGGCTGTCAGGACAATGACCTTGATGCGGACATCTGTTGTGACATGATCGGTAAATTTGCCTATGTCTTCATATACGGAAAGTGAAACCGCATTGACTGGAGGGCGTGAAAATGTGGCTACCGCAACGCCATCCTCTTTAACATCGAGTGAGATCGCGCCAAAATTCAGCAAATGACTCATGGTGACTCCTATGGCTAGTCCTTTGATTTTTTACTCAGCAAAACCCGCGACAAGAAATGCAAGATTAGGCCTTCATCTTACGCTATACCCACGCCCTTCCAAACAGGCAATCATCACGCGACGATAGTCCCTTGACCTGTAGGGGTTTTGACCTCCCATCCCAGGGTCATAATCAGATTGCTCCACTGCCCAGGCATGGCAATCGTAATAGTCCCGATCCTGTTGCTGCGCCGACTGTCCCTGCGCCGGATAGGCATAAACTTCCCGAAACGGCCTGGTGGCTGTCGCCGCCAGCGCATCTGCCGCCCCTATGGGTTCCCTGACGACCATATAGTCGCGGCGGTGGTAATCCCAAAGAAAATAAGTGTAATTGACATAAAAATATTGTCTCGGCCCCATGTGGAAGCTGACATATCCGGGGGGCAAATAGGGCACTCTTGCCCCCAGGGGCGCTCGCACTACCTCATAGTGATTGGGGTGGCGATGAAAAAAATTGCCACCGAAGTAATAATAATCTTGTTTTTGATGCACAAAATGATGATGTCTGGAAGGCAATCCGCCAATCCGGTGGCCGGGCTGGAAAAATCCCCCGCCCTCGTTTCTGTGATCAGCGCGACCAGAGTGCGCCGCCAGCATCAATGCCAAGAGGGACAGCAAAAGGACAACTCTGTGTTGCTTCATCATAGCTCACCTATGTTTTTCAAGAATCCCCGACCTGACAGGCAGCAACAACCATAATGATTTCAATTAGCAACCAGGCACATCTCTGTGCCTGGCTTAAGCAATGGACAGCGCATGCTTCACCGCCCTGTTGACGATTTTCCCCTTGTGGATATTCACTGCAGAAATAAACACCGAGTTATCGGCGGCAATGTTATCCACGCCAGCGGCGGCCAGCGCCAAAACTTTTGGAAGCAGCGCCGCACTCAATGCCTGGGTGGCCGTTCTCGGCACAGCTGCTGGCAGGTTGCCCACGCAATAGTGAATAACCTCATCAACCCTGTAGGTAGGGTTGTCGTAACTAGTCAATTTAGAGGTTTCACCGCAACCACCCTGATCGATGGCGACATCGACAAATACAGTGCCTGGATTCATCGCCTTGATATGATTGCTGCTGACAACTTTGGGAGCTTTGTCTCCGGGCACAAGCACAGCACCTATGAGTAGATCAGTCTGAGCAACCTGTTCCAGGATGGTCTCTGCAGATGAGGGGACACAACTGACTCGACTTTGAAAATAACGATCCAACCACAGTCGTCTCTGCTGTGACAGTTCAACAATACTGACATCAGCCCCCATAGCCAACGCAATGGTTGCAGCATTGATACCGACAGTGCCACCGCCGATAACGGTGACACGGGCTGGCGGCACACCCGTTGCGCCACTGAGCAAAACCCCTCTTCCTCCATGTTCCCGCTGCAATTGCACCGCCCCCGCCTGCACGGATAAACGTCCAGCAATTTCGCTCATCGGCGCCAATAGCGGCAAACTGCCTGAGGAATCTGCCAAGGTCTCAAAAGCCAGACAGGTGGCTGCGGAGGCCATTAACAGCTGTGCCTGCTCCGGGTTCGCCGCCAGGTGAAGAAAAGCAAATAACAGTTGCCCAGGGCGCATCATTTTGCATTCGGCCAATTGCGGCTCTTTGACTTTTACAATCAGGTCGCAATCGCCATAAACCTGCTGGGCACTGTCAGCGAGGATGGCACCAGCAACCCCATAGTCATCATCTTCAAAACCCGCGCCTTTGCCAGCATCGCGCTCGACAATGACAGAATGACCCGCGCCAACAAGGGTAGCCACTGCCATCGGCGTCAGCGCGACACGGTATTCGTGTATCTTAATCTCTTTGGGAATGCCGATAATCATAGATCTCCCGAACCTTTTTTAAACGACCCATAAAGCCAAGATGTCACTGCCGCAAAAATACTTGTTCATTATGGCTCAACAGCACGGCACTGGATGCCATAAAAAAACAAAAAAAAGCTCACAGACACAGCGATTTGAGTTTCAACGGTAACAGCCCTATTCTTCCCGGTCATTAACAAAAAACTGCTTGAAACAACCATGCCTCAAAAAACCCTATTGATCGTTGCCAATACTCCGTCAGATAACACCCGCCTCCTCGCCAGGGAGATAACCAATGCTGCCAATAACGCCGAAACCGACAATATCAGGGTTCGTTTTTTGACACCATTTGAAACCACTCCGCAAGATGTCCTCCACTGTGACGCCATTATTATGGGTACCACGGAAAATCTCGGCTATATGAGCGGCGCGCTCAAGGATTTTTTTGACCGTATCTATTATCCCTGCCTGGAAGCCAAGCAAGGCCTGCCCTGCGCCCTCTACATTCGCGCGGGTCTGGACGGCACCGGCACCAAACGGGCAGTGGAAACCATTGTCACAGGACTAAAGTGGCATTGGGTGCGGCCGCCATTGATTTTGAGGGGGGACTTTGACGAAGCCTTTATCGACCAATGCAGGGAGCTGGGGGAAATCATGGCGGTGTCGCTGGATGCAGGAATGATCTGAAGAGGGCTGCTAGTGTTGCTGCAATTTGATATTGTCTACCATAAATAATCTTCAGACATCGCCAGCAGGGCTGGCTCTACAAATACATGATTATTCGGTAGGAGCCAGCCCTGCTGGCGATGGCAGCTCGACAAGACAAAATTACATTGAAAGAGTACTAACCCTCGGTTTTATCGGCACAAAAAAACCGCGAGTGTTGCCACCCGCGGTTTTTTGTGTAGGGAAAAGCCCCTAGATCAGACTTTCCAGCTCGGGAACAGCACTGAAGAGGTCAGCAACCAGGCCGTAGTCGGCAACCTGGAAGATGGGGGCGTCTTCGTCCTTGTTAATGGCAACGATCACTTTGCTGTCCTTCATACCGGCAAGGTGTTGAATGGCGCCGGAAATACCCACAGCGATATAAAGGTCGGGGGCGACGATCTTACCGGTCTGACCCACCTGCATATCGTTGGGAACAAAGCCCGCATCAACCGCAGCGCGGGAGGCGCCAACCGCCGCGCCGAGTTTGTCGGCAACGCGGTAGAGCATTTCAAAGTTGTCGCCGTTCTGCATGCCGCGACCGCCGGAAACCACAATGCTGGCGGCAGTGAGTTCGGGGCGGTCAGACTTGGCAATTTCTTCGCCGACAAAGCTGGAAACGCCGCTGTCATGGACAGAGGCAACCGCTTCGATGGTGGCGGAACCGCCGGTGGCGGCAGCGGCATCAAAGGCAGTGCCGCGAACCGTCAACACTTTGATGCTGTCAGAACTTTGCACGGTTGCAATCACATTGCCTGCATAGATCGGGCGTTTAAAAGTGTCGGCGGATTCAACGGCGCTGATTTCAGAGATAGGCTGAACATCGAGCAGAGCCGCAGCGCGGGGCAAAATGTTTTTTCCGGACGTGGTGGCAGCGGCGAGAACATGGCTGTAAGCGGCGGCCACTTCTGCAATCAGCGGTGCAACATTTTCTGCCAGCTGATGGCCGTAGGCGGCATTGTCTGCCACCAGCACTTTGCGAATACCGGCAACCTGGGCAGCAGCTTCAGCAGCGCCGCCGCAGCCGGCACCGGCAACCAGAATGTCAATGTCGCCACCGATGGCCTGGGCAGCGGTGACAGCATTAAGGGTAGCCCCGTTGAGGCTGGAATTGTTGTGTTCGGCAATGACAAGAATGCTCATTAGATCACCTTCGCTTCATTTTTCAGTTTGGCCACAAGTTCGGCGACATCCGCCACTTTAATACCAGCCTTGCGTTCTGCTGGCGGCTCGACTTTGAGGAGTTTGGTGCGCGGGGTTGTGTCAACGCCCAAATCGGCGGGAGTCACTGTGTCCAGGGGTTTCTTCTTGGCTTTCATGATGTTGGGCAGCGACGCGTAGCGGGGCTCGTTGAGGCGCAGATCCGTGGTAACGATGGCGGGCAGTTTCAGAGACACGGTTTGCAGGCCGCCGTCAACTTCGCGGGTCACTTTGGCAGAGCCGTCAGCCACTTCCACCACGGAAGCAAAGGTGCCCTGGCCATAGCCAGTGAGGGCAGCGAGAATCTGGCCGGTTTGATTGTTGTCACCGTCGATGGCCTGCTTGCCAAGAATCACCATTTCTGGAGACTCCTTGGCGCAGATTTCCTTGAGACACTTGGCCACCGCCAGCGGCTCCAGTTCGGTCTCGGACTGAACCAGAATGGCACGGTCTGCACCCAGAGCCAGAGCCGTGCGCAGTTGTTCCTGAGCCTGCTGAGCGCCAATGGAGACAACCACAATTTCAGAGGCAATGCCTTTTTCCTTGAGTCTTACCGCTTCTTCAACAGCAATTTCGCAGAAAGGGTTAATAGCCATTTTGACATTGGCAAGGTCAACAGCACTACCGTCAGCCTTTGCACGTACTTTTACGTTGTAATCAACAACACGTTTTACGGCAACAAGTATCTTCATGAATAGATCCTGGTTTCTTTAGTTACTTGGACATGGTTGTATCGCATTCAGCTTCTCATGGGCACTGCCACAAAAATTCTGATCTCACATCCTGCGACTGGGAATGATTCTGCAACGGACAACAGCCAAACTCGGCTTTAACGCAGCAAATTCAGTGGGCACGCAAAGGCCGCAATTGTAAGTACTCTTCCTTACCATGTCAATGTTGCGGGAGTGTCGCCAACCATCTGCAGCACAGAAAAACCCTGGTCCTCGACAGACAGGGAAAAAGCTGAGCTTTTGGCCAAAAACATTTCTTTAAAACCTCCCCTGAAAAAACTTGCCCAATCCAATGAATGTCGGCATATTGACCAGCTGATGGAAGTAATAACAGGTCGCAACTTAACGCAAGGGTCTGAATCCGGGTCAATCTGGCGTTCTGACGGCAACCGCAATCACTGCACAAACCGACCCTCGCCACAGTAGCAACCACTGATACCCTGCTGGTATCTCAGCGCACAACAGCCACTGGCCTTTGTGCGCGCCTGTTGAAAAATCCGCCGAGCTTTCAACGGTTCGTTACATAATGATGAGCACAATCAGGCACCGCCATGACAACAGACACGCCGCCGCAGCGCCTATTGGTTTTTGACGATGAAATCGAAGTCAGTTTTACCCTGTGCGCTATCGCTGAAACTGCGGGTTTTGAAGCGACCGCCACCACGTCCTCTGCTGATTTTTTCCACCAGCTGGCAACCTGGCAGCCAACCCATCTGATTATCGACCTGCAAATGCCCGATATCGATGGCGTTGAAACCTTGCACACCCTTGCCACCATGGACTGCAAGGCGACCATCATTATCACCAGCGGCCTGGGCATTCGCGTCCTTGAGGCTGCCGGAAGAGCCGCCACCGAAAACGGCCTGAGGGTTTCCGGCGTGTTGCCCAAGCCCTTTACGCCGCGCACACTCCGCGCCCTGTTGGGCAAAGACTCGGATCAGCTAAACGCCCGCCCCCCGCAACCCAGCCCCAGGGACTTGGACATTGGCGAGGCAGAACTGCGCCTGGCTCTTGAACGCCAGCAATTCTCACCCTGGTATCAACCGAAAATTTCCTGTGCCACGGGGAAGCTTGTCGGCTTTGAATGCCTGGCGAGATGGCACTATTCAAATTTTCGCCTGATCATGCCCGACCGCTTTATTCCTGTCGCCGAGCGCTCGGGGCTGATCAATCAGCTCAGCCGTCAAATTTTTGCCCAGGCGCTCGCATGGCACGGTGAAGCATTTACGGGCACTCAGATTAAAATTGCCCTCAACATGTCGGCGCGAATACTTACCGACAAGGATTTTCCCCGCTGGTTAATGGATCAGTGCGCCCAAACCAACGTTCAGCCCCACCAGGTCATTCTTGAGATCACTGAAACCAGCACCCTCGAAGACCCCATCGCCATGCTGGAATTTCTCACCCAATTCCGTATCAAAGGCTTCAACCTCTCCATCGACGACTTCGGTGTTGGCTATTCGTCAATGATTCAACTGGCGCGACTGCCATTTTCGGAAATGAAAATCGACAAAATGTTTATCATGTCTGCCCCGCACTCGGAGGAATCGCAAAAAATTGCCACGGCCATTGCCGGCCTCGGCCGCGCCCTGGGACTCTATGTCACCGCCGAAGGGGTAGAAGATCCCTGGACACTGAATTTTCTTCGCGACATCGGCTGTGACGCGGCTCAGGGCTACCATATCGCCCGCCCCATGGAAGCCGGCGCAGCCCTGGCCTGGGCACAACGTCAACCCAAGGAGGGTGGAAAGCCGCAATGACCATCGATCTTGACAGCGACATGCTTTTTACCTGCCACCCGGATCCCCTCTGGATCTACGACCGCGACAGTCTCAGATTTCTTGCTGTCAACAATGCCGCCATCGCCAAATACGGTTACTCAAGGGAAGAGTTTCTCGCCATGACCATCGCCGATATTCGCCCACAGGAAGACATGCCGCAGCTGCTGGCCAATGTGGCCTCGGTAACCACCGGACTGGATCACGCCGGTGTCTGGACTCACCGTCTCAAATCCGGAGACACCATTTTCGTCGATATCACCTCCCACGCCGTTGACTACCAGGGTCTCAAGGCGGAACTGGTCTCCGCCAGGGACGTGACCAAACTGATCAAAAACAACGAACGCCTTCAGCAGCAGGAAGCCAACCTGCGCACCACCCAGCGTCTCTTGAGCCTGGGCACCTGGGAGCAAAACCTGGACACCGGCGAATTAACCTGGTCCGACAACGTTTACGCCATGTACGGGGTAGACCCCAAAGATTTTGCCAGTGGCCAGAAAACCTTTCGCGCCCTGCTCCACCCGGACGATCGGGAAGAAATGTTCGCCCGCATCGCCGCTTACGAGGCGGCGCCCAAATCCCACTTCAATTTTCAACACCGGACTGTGCGCCCGGACGGCAACATCATTCATGTTCGCGGCGTTGGCGAACTTACCACCACCAAGGCAGGCCGCGTGCTCAGTGGCGTACTCAGGGATGTCACTGCGGAAGTGGAGGCCAGCGCCCAACTGGCGGCGGCGGCCAGCATTCAACGCATTGCCGGCAGAGCCGCGCGCCTGGGGGGCTGGCGAGTCGATATCGCAAGCGAAAGCGTTGAATGGTCTGAGGAGACCGCCGCCATTCACGAAGTCACCGCCGACAATCAGGGCAAATACCATCTTTCCCTCAATGACGCCATCGGTTTTTTTGCCCCAGAGCACCGCCAGGAGCTGTGGCAGCTTTTCTTCGCCTGCAAGACCCTTGGCAAATCTTTTGACCAGGCATTTCAGCTAATCACCGCCAAGGGAAACTGCATTTGGGGTCGCGTCATTGGCGAACCCGAATACGACGACAATGGCAATATTTGTGCGCTGCGGGGCGCACTTCAGAATATTACCGAACAGATTGAAGCCCAGAAAAAATCCGACGACCTCTCCACAAGGTTGCACCAAACCCTCGACAGCATGAGCGATGCCTTTTTTGTTCTCGACAGAGACTATCGCTTTGTCTACCTTAACGACCGTGCCGCTCAACTGATGCAACAGGACAAGGGCGATCTCGCTGGCCAGCTGATAGCCGACAGGTTCGACGCCGCCAACCTGGCGCCCTTTATTGAGCAATATCGCAAGGCTGCGAGCAGCGGCACCGCTGTTCATTTCACCACTTACTCCCCCGCCCTGAAAACCTGGTTCAGCGTCAATGCCCACCCCAGCGATGAAGGGCTGGCCGTCTACTTCCGCGACGTCACTGAAGCCAAAATCCGGGATGAGCAGTTGCGCCTGCTGGAAGCGGCCGTCTCCCACCAGAACGATATTCTGGTGATCACTGAGGCGGATACTATCGATGCCCCCGACGGCCCCAAAATTGTCTACATCAACGACGCTTTTGTCAGAAAAACCGGCTTCAGCCGCGAAGAGGTTCTCGGCAAAACGCCGCGCATCCTCCAGGGCAAGGACACCCAGCGCAGTGAACTTGACCGCATTCGCAACGCTCTGACAACAGTCGAGCCGGTGCGCTCGGAGCTGATCAACTACACCAAAAGCGGCGAGCCGTTCTGGCTCGAACTGGATATAGTTCCCCTCGCCAACGGCAGCGGCAAGCCCAGCCATTTTGTTGCCGTCCAAAGGGATATCAGTGAACGCAAGGCCGCCGAACAAACCGCAAAAATCAACGAAGAGCGCTTTCAACTGGTGGCCAGAGCCACCAACGATGTTATTTGGGACTGGGATCTGGTCAACAATCGAGTGTGGTGGAACGAGGCGCTGAAAACCATATTTGGCTATGCCCCCGATGACATGGAAGCGGGAGCCGACTCCTGGAGCAATCGCATTCATCTCGACGACAAAGAGCGCGTTCTCGACAGCATTCACCAGGTGATCGCCGGCAACGACAGCAAATGGCAGCACGAATACCGATTTATTCACGCCGACGGCAAAGCGGTGGCGGTGATTGATCGCGGCTTTGTTATCCGCGATACAAACGGCAAAGCTGTGCGCATGGTGGGCAGCATGCAGGACATTACCGAGCGCCTCGAAATGGCCGACCGGCTCCGCCACTCGCAAAAAATGGAAGCCATGGGTCAACTCACTGGCGGTGTCGCCCACGACTTCAACAATCTGCTCACTGTGATTCTCGGCAATGCCGAGCTTCTCGCGGAACAACTCACCGGCCAGCAACAGCTGCGCCTTCTCGCGGAAATGACCGCCACCGCGGCGGAGAGAGGCGCCGAACTCACCAACCGCCTGCTCGCCTTCGCCCGCCGTCAGGCTCTTGAGCCCAGACTGCTGGATATTAATCGCCTTGTCTGCGACATGGAAACCATGCTGAGGCGCACCCTCAAAGAAAATATCGATATCGAAATGGTTCGCGCCGGAGGATTGTGGATTGCCGAGGTGGATCCCGGGCAACTGGAATCAGCACTGCTCAATCTCGCCATCAACGCCAGGGACGCCATGCCCGAGGGCGGCCGCCTCACCATCGAAACCGCCAACACCATGCTCGACGACGACTATGCCAGCAGACATCAGGAGGTCAACCCCGGTCAGTATGTGATGATGTCGGTATCGGATACGGGGGTGGGCATGGCTGCCGACACCATGACCCAGGCATTTGATCCCTTCTTCACCACCAAACAGGTGGGCAAAGGCAGCGGCCTCGGTCTCAGCATGGTCTATGGCTTTGTCAAACAGTCCGGCGGACACGCCAAAATTTACTCCGAACCTGGCGAGGGCACCACCGTCAAGCTGTATTTCCCCCGCGCCAACGCCAGCGGCGAAATGATTCCAGGATCGGCCATGGAACCGATGATTGCCGGAGGCAGCGAACATATTCTGGTGGTGGAAGACGACGACCTGGTGCGGGATCACGTCATCGCCCTTCTCAAAGGCCTGGGCTATGAGGTCACCAGCGCCAGTTCCGGTGCTGAAGCGCTGCAGATTCTCGGCGACACCCATAGCATCGACCTGCTCTTTACCGACGTCATCATGACCGGCATTAATGGCCGCCAATTGGCAGACAAGGCTCAGCAGCTGCGCCCCGGCCTAAAAACCCTGTTCACCTCTGGCTATACCGAAAACGCCATTGTCCACCACGGCCGTCTCGACCCCGGCGTCCAGCTGTTGAGCAAACCCTATCGCCGCCAGGAGCTGGCGATAAAATTAAGAAAGTTGCTGGACAACGGCGCAGATACCTAAAAAAGCGCAGGAAAAGTTAAACCCATCGCCGGGGCGCCCGGCTACTACGAATAACGCGGATTTTTTTCGTAGGAGCTTGCCTGCAAGCGATAATCTGGCGTCATCTGCGTCGCATCAACAGGTAAATCGCAGGAATCACCAGCATTGACAACAGGGGCGCGGTGATCATGCCGCCCACCATGGGCGCCGCGATCCTCTGCATCACCTCGCTGCCGGTGCCGCTGCCCAGCATGATGGGCAGCAAACCCGCAAGAATAACCGCCGCCGTCATGGCCTTGGGGCGCACCCTCAACACCGCACCTTCGCGAATCGCGTCGAGCAGATCGTCTTCAGATTCCCTGCCCTCATGCAACCGCTTATTCCACGCCTGCTTCAGGTAAAGCAGCATAATCACACCGAATTCCGCCGCCACTCCGGCGAGGGCAAGAAAGCCAACCACGGCGGCCACCGACAGATTGAAATCGAGCAGATAAAGCAGCCAGATCCCTCCCACCAGGGCAAAGGGCAAGGTCGCCATAATCAGCAACGCCTCGGCAAAATCCCGAAACGCCAGGTACAGCAATACCCCAATAATCAGCAGGGTAAAAGGCACCACCAGAGCCAGTTTGGCAGTGGCGCGCTCGAGATATTCAAACTGCCCGGACCAGGACAGGGAATAACCGGGAGGCAGATCCAGTTGTTCCGCGACAGCCCGCTGCATGTCCTTCACCGCAGAACCGAGATCGCGGCCGCGAATGTCCACATAGACGAAACCGGCGAGCCGAGAATTTTCGCTGCGCAGCATGGGAGGACCCGCGCTGATGCCAATGTTCGCGACATCGGACAGCAGCAACTGCTGACCGCGAGCGGTAACCATAGGCAGGGAACGCAGCGCCGCCAGAGAATCGCGACTTTCCCGGGGGTAGCGCACATTGATGGCAAAACGCTGTAAACCTTCCACGGTTTCACCAATGTTCATGCCGCCCACTGCGGAACTGATAATGGTCTGAATATCGGCAATATTGAGTCCGTAGCGGGCGGCGGCATCGCGATCAATATCCACATCCACATAGCGGCCACCGGTCAAACGCTCGGCAAAGGCGCTGGAAACTCCAGGCACCTCTTTGACAATGGCCTCAACCTCGGCGCCGAGCCTGTCGATAACCGCGAGATCGGCGCCGAGAACCTTGATTCCCACAGGGCTTTTGATGCCCGTGGCAAGCATGTCGAGGCGGTTGCGAATGGGTGGCACCCAAATATTGGTCAACCCCGGCACCTGCACGGCGCGATCCAGCTCCGCCATGAGTTTCTCCGTGGTCATGCCGGGGCGCCACTGGTCGCGGGGTTTGAACTGAATGGTGGTTTCAAACATCTCCATCGGCGCCGGGTCTGTCGCCGTATCCGCCCGCCCCGCTTTACCGTAGACGGTTTTAACCTCGGGTACAGATTTGATCAGGCGGTCGGTCTGTTGCAACAGCTCCGCCACCTTGCCAACGGAAAGTCCGGGCAGGGCACTGGGCATATAAAGCAGATCGCCTTCATCCATGGCCGGCATGAATTCACTGCCGAGCTGGCGCAACGGCCACAGGCACGACAGCAACAACAGCGCGGCAATCACCAGGGTGGCAACGGGAAATCGCAACACCCTGTTCAATAATGGCTGATAGGCGGCAATCAACCAGCGGTTGAGGGGGTTGGCGCGCTCTGCAGGAATACGGCCGCGAATCAAATACCCCATCAGCACCGGCACCAGGGTCACCGCCAGCCCGGCGGCAGCGGCCATGGCATAGGTTTTGGTAAACGCCAACGGGGAAAACAGCCGCCCCTCCTGAGCCTCCAGGGTAAACACCGGAACAAAAGACAGGGTGATAATCAACAGTGAAAAGAACAGCGCCGGCCCCACCTCCACGGCGGCATCGGCAATTACGCGCCAGCGGGCGTCACCGCGCAGGGCTTCATGGGGATGATCATGGCTCCAGCGCTCCAGGTGCTTGTGGGCATTTTCAATCATCACCACCGCCGCATCCACCATGGCGCCCACCGCAATGGCAATGCCCCCCAAGGACATGATATTGGCGTTAATCCCCTGCCAGTGCATCACCATAAACGCCATCAAAATACCCAGGGGCAGGGAAATAATGGCGACAAACGCCGAGCGCAGATGAAAAAGAAAAATTCCGCACACCAGGGCGACGACAATAAATTCTTCAAGCAGTTTTTCACTGAGATTGGCCACCGCCCGTTCAATAAGACCGGAGCGGTCATAAACGGGAACAATTTCCACACCCTCGGGAAGACTCTTTTGCAGACTGGCAAGCTTGTCCTTGACAGCAGCAATGGTGGTGAGGGCGTTTTTGCCGGATCGCATCACAATCACACCGCCCACCGCTTCGCCAATACCATCGAGCTCACCGATTCCCCGGCGCATATCCGGGCCTATCTGCACGGTGGCCACATCCTTGAGGCGCACCGGCACCCCCGCCGCAGTGGTCAGCAGGGGAATGGCTTTAAAATCATCCAGGGTTTGCAAATAACCGGAAGCGCGCACCATGTATTCGGCCTCAGCCATTTCCAGCACAGAGCCGCCGGCCTCCTGATTACCCCTGTTAATGGCAGACACCACGGCGCTGAGGGGAATGTTGTAAGCGGCGAGTTTGTAGGGGTCGACAACCACCTGGTACTGGCGCGCCATGCCGCCCACGGTGGCCACCTCGGCAACATTGGCCACGGTTTTCAATTCAAACTTGAGGAACCAGTCCTGCAACGCCCGCAGCTGGGCAAGATCCTGGCGACCCGATCTGTCCACCAGGGCATATTGATAGATCCAGCCCACCCCGGTGGCGTCGGGACCGATGGCGGAGCTGGCGGTTTGCGGCAGGCGCCCCTGAACCTGATTGAGATATTCCAGTACTCGACTGCGCGCCCAGTAGAGGTCGGTGCCGTCATCAAAGAGAACGTAGACATAGCTGTCGCCGAAAAAGGACAGACCGCGCACTGCCTTGGCTCCCGGCACTGACAGCATGGTGGTGGTGAGGGGATAGGTTATCTGATCCTCCACCAGCTGTGGCGCCTGCCCGGGCCAGCTGGTGCGAATAATCACCTGAACATCGGACAGATCCGGGAGGGCATCCAGGGGCGTACGCGACAGGGAAACCAGCCCCCACACGGTTATCACCAGCGTCGCCAGCAGCACCAGTATGCGATTGCCGATGGACCAGCGAATAAGGCGAGCGATCATTGCGCACCTCCTGTTTCCCGAGCCGCCGAGACGGGCTTGATGGCGACAATAAGAGGCGGCGCCCCGGTTTGGAGGCGAAACTCGATCTCGACGTTCTGCCCCGCGGCCAAGGTACTTGCATCCAACTCAGGGGCGAGGCCAAAATCCATGGTCATGGCCGGCCATTGCAGACTGGGTATTTTCGGATGGGTGAGCGTGACAATATTGCCCTGTACGGCCTCTACCAGCGCCTGGGTAACATGGTGATTCTCGCCATGTCCAGCTGATTCATGGCTGCCGGACTCTGCCATTGCCTCACCAGGGGACAGTTCCGCCGCGCCAAGTCGCGCCTCCACCCCCTGGAGGCTGGCTTCGGAATCCACCAAAAACTGCCCCGACACCACAATCCCTTGTCCCGCCTGCAAACCCTGCCTGATTTCAATCTGGCCGTTCGCCTCAAGACCGGTAATAACCTCCACCGGGCGAAAGTATCCCCCCTCTTCGGCCACCATCACCAGGCTGCGCTTGCCGGTTCTGATCACTGCTGCGCTGGGCACGAGCAGGGTTTTCTCCCTGGATTTGCCCGCCACCCTCATGTCGACAAACATGCCCGGCGCCAGGCGACCAGCGGAATTGTCCAGCACCATGCGGGCTTTGAGGGTGCGGGTGTCCGGGCTCACCTCGGGTAACAGGGCGTCCACCGCGCCGCTAAAAATAATGCCGGGAAGGGCGGGAGTTGTGGCCTTCACGCCATCTCCAGGCTCGAGGAGCGCTGCCTGGCTTTCGGGGATTTCCGCATCGACCCAGACCCGGTCGAGATCATTGATGCGCACCATTGTCTGGCCAGGGGTAACGGTCATGCCCTCTCTGGCGTACAATTCAGTGACAACGCCAGCAACGGGGGATTTCAGGGTCAACCGGGTTTGCACGCTGCCCGTGGTTTCCACCAGGCGAATTTGCGCGGCCGTCATGCCGCTTTGGCGCATGCGACTGCGGCTGGCGGCAAGCAATTCGTCGATGCCCGCGCCCGCCATGCGCTGCACCGCTAAAAACTCTTCCTGCACGGCCACCCAGCCGGGCACATAGAGATCAAGCAATGGCTGCCCGGCGGTGACGGTATCCAGCCTGGCATCCACATGAAGCTTTTCCACATAGCCGAGGGCGCGAGCCTGAATGTTGACCTGATCCCGCTCATTCCAGGCAATGGTGCCAACGGCGACAACCTCCGGCGTTATGGTGCCCATCGCCGCTGGCGCCGTGCGCATGCCAATATTTTGCTGTATTCGCGGGCTAATGGTGACAGTCTCAGCCTCTGCCGCACCGGCCTGCTTGCCAGCACCGCCGCCATAAACGGGCACCAGCATCATGTCCATATAGGGGGACTTACCCGGGGATTCGAATTTTTTCCCCGGCATCATCGGGTCTTGATAGTAGAGAATTTTGCGGCCGGTGAACGGATCTATCTGGCCGCTCTTGAGGCCAGCCTCGATGTGGCGCCGGGTCGCGGCCTCGCCCTCGGCAATACTCCAGGTTGAAGGGTCGACTGTCGTTCCCGTATCCCCAGACTGATCCGGGAAATGCCCGGCGAGGTGCGCCGCTCCCTGTTGAACACCCAGCTGATAAAGACCCACGCCACCGGCAACCAGAAAAATGCCCACAAGGAGAGCCAAAACAAGCTTGTTCGAGTTCATGGTTATTGCTCCAGGGTTTCAGATGGCACTGAGGCCATCGCCGCGGTCTGTGCGCCGGGGGCATTGTCGGGAAGGGTGAGAAATTCAAGGGCAACCCACAGCTGCGCAGTTTCCATCTCGACCTGAAGACGCGCCAGCTGGGTGTCTATTTGTGCGCGCCGCGCATCAATCACCGTCGCCAAACTTCCCTGCCCTCCCCGGTATGCCGCCAGTGCTGCACGGGTGCGCTCCTGCGCCAGGGGAATCAAGCGGGTATCAAAATGGTCGAGACGTCCCAGATAGCTGCGCCAGGCGATGAACCAGCGCCGGGTTTCAGCGAGGTGCTCGCGAACCCGCTCCCGCCGTTCTGCCCGCGCCTGATCGGCCTTTGCCAGCTCGGCGGCAATGACGCGATCCTGACGGTTGCGCTGATGCCACTGCAGTGGTGCACTGACCTCCACCGACACCATATTGGCAAAATCGTCGCCGCGCTGGCTGTACATCAACGACAGATTCCAGTCGCTGCGCTTTTCCTGGCGGGCAACTTCTGCCGCCGCCAGCGCCTGGGACTCTTGTGTCGCCATCCAGACAATATCGGGGTGCTGATTGATGCCGTGCTCCAGATCCTGCTCACCATAGCGGCTTTGCGACAAGGCGGGTCTGCTGCCAAGGGGACTCACGGCGAGATCACCCACCCAGCGCGACAATGTCACCACGGCATTATCGAGTTGCGCCTGAGCCGCCAGGATGCGGTCTTCAATACTTGCGACACTGGTTTCGGCGAGAAAAATGTCCGCCTCCAAGCCGCGCCCGGCGCGGTAGGCGGCCTTGGCGGCGTCCACCTGTAAACGCGCTTCGGCGCGCTGGCTCGACAATAGTTCAACCATCTGCTGCTGAAAATAACGGTCGAACCAGGCCAGAGCCGTATTCCTGCGCAAATTCCTCAATGCCAGCGCATAGGAAGCTTCTGCGCTCTCCGCCTCCCGCACAAACATCTCTTCCCGGGCGCGGCGCTTATCGACGCGGGTAAAGGTTTGGCTGATGCTGATAGAAGTCATGGTCATATCATCATCATTAAACCTGTAGGCTGAAGTCCCTTCCACAGGCAGGTTATTGATCGCCAGACCCAGGGTTGGATCCGGTAACTGCTTGGCATTCACTGCCATTTCACGGGCGCTAAAGGCGGCGGCATCCTCAGCCACCAGCGCCTGGGAACGGCTCTCCGCTTCCCGCAACGCCGCCTCCAGTGACAGTGGCGGCAGGGATTCCAGGGACGATCCCTGCACAGCGCTGACAAACACAACCATTAAGAGGCCAATTTGCCAAACCAACAGCACAGTTTTTCGCAGCGCAATCGCGCCAATACATAAATAAGACATAAACTAAATCCGCAGTAGTCGGCGGCACCGCGCAGGCAACCGCCAGTCAGGGTTTCAGAACGCCGTGATCAACAGCGCTCCGAGACGAGACACAAACAACAGAATTCAGCTGTGGCTGGGGGGACGCCAGATTTCTCCAGGGGAGGAAGGGGGAACAAAGGCTTTCGTCATGGTTGCCGGCAACAGACTAAAGGGCACTTCAATCAAGGCGTGAAAGGAGGCCAGAGTAAACATCTGGGAAAGATTGCAGCTCTGCGCGCTTTTGCACATTTTGCCGGTTTTTGCTGCAGTCTCCGCGTCGTTGCAGCAATCACCGTGATCGCTGTCAACGCTGGCCATCATCTCTGCATGCATGTCGCCGTGACCATCCTGCACCATTGCCATGGTGCAGTGTTTGTCAACGGCGCGCGCGGCGGCAACGCTTTGACAAGCGATGGCGAGACAAAACAATAAGACCGTAAATGCGCGCATGCCTTGATTCTAGTGGAATAGCCACCTGTGCGCCACTGCAACAGCATAAACCAAACCATAACCCCAGGTTTTACGGGCACAGACAGGCGGCAAATACCGGCAAATTTATTCTTCCCTGTACTTTATTCTTCACTGCACCCTTATTCTTCACTGTGAAGAGGGCTGGTCTTTGTCGCGGTGCTTCCCTCGTGGAGCGGATTCTTTTCCCCAGGGGTGGCAGCGGGGGCATCTTTATTGAGATTTTCAGAGGCCTTTTCCCTTACTGCTTTTGGCGTTGGCCGCGGTTCGGCATTGCCAACGAGCTTGGGCACGGTCTCACCTTCAACAGAGCATTTTGTCGCCGATGAGTCCGTACAGGCCAACCCGCCCTGTTTGCAGGTTTTGGTGCCATCGCCATTGTCATACCAGCAAAGAGCCGCAAAGGCTCCGGAACTCATGATGCAGGCAATACAGGTAACCAGTAATTTTTTCATTGTTTATCCTCATTGGTTAATGTCATGGGAATGAAACACTCTACCATAGCCCGCGCAGGTAAAGGAAACCCGGTTCCATGCCAGGCACTGACGGTGCCGGTTTAGCCCCTGGCACAAAAAAAGCTGCCCACGACGGGCAGCTTTTTTGACAGAAAACCAACTGATCCGCTTATTACATTGAGGGAATACGATCTGAACGCACGGCTTTTGTGTATCCGCGCTCTTCAGCGCCAACTTCTTCGAAAACGGCGATTTCAGTGTCGACATTCAGATCAGTAAAGCGCCCCCTGTATGGGCCGTACTTTTCCATGCCCGCTGTTTTTACAACCTGCACCGAGGTGGCGGCGTCGCTGGCGGGGTTATTGGCGTGAATTGAAAGCTGTTTGAACGAGGCAGGTTCGGCCAGAACAGGCAGGGCGAACACGGCCACCAGAAGTCCAGCAGCGGTTAAAGATACTGTTTTCATTTCTTTTCCTCCATTGGGTAATTGCCTGTTCAGTATAGACGCGAACAATACATAGCAAAAATAAATTAAAACAATCACAAAGGTAAAAAATCACTATTGATTAGCCATTGGCCTGCAATTTGCCTAATAAACTCTATGGGTTCTATGTGTTTCACTAATTAAAGGGCTTGGTTCTGCAAATGCAAACAGTATCAGCACAATGGCTAGCGATGATGACAGCCGGGCGGGCAATTTGCCTGCGGCTGTTTCTGTTGCTGACCGTTGCCGTCTGTTTGCCCTTTGCCAAGGCGCTTGCTGAGGAGGAGCTGCTTACCATCAGTCTGGTGGACAAAGGCACAGACGTCTATTACCTCCCCGCCACCATCGGCGGCAACGCCACAGAGCTGCTGCTGGATACCGGTTCCGGCTATCTTGCCCTCAACAGCCGCATGATCAAAAGCCTGGAAAACAGGGGGCTGGCTGACTACAGGCGCTCAATTCGCGCGCGCCTGGCCTCCGGCAATATCAGCGAAGTGCGCATCTACAGCATTTCAAGCCTGGATCTTGGCTCCGGGTGCGTTATGCACGATGTCGAAGCTGCCATGCTGGCCAGCAACAGCCGCAATATTCTCGGCATGAATGTACTGAAAAGGGTCGATAATCTCAACCTGTCACTGACCACATCCACCCTGACCCTAAGTGGTTGCGACTCCGGGCAAGGCGGCCTCGTCGCTGCGAATCCCTGAAAACAGAAAAGGATCGCCGGCTGCTTCTGCACCCTTTTCTCTGCACCATAATGGCTCAAAAAAACCAAAAACGCCCTTATTGAGTGCGATGCCCAAACTAAAAGTCCAGCAATAAAAAAAGCGCTCGAACGACCCTGTATGCCGTTCGAGCGCCCATTGGCTTATTGACTACTGGAGATCGAAGCGATCCAAGGTCATCACCTTGGCCCAGGCATTGACAAAATCGTCAACAAACTTCTGTTTGCCGTCCCCTGCCCCGTAGACTTCCGCCACCGCCCGCAACTCGGAGTTTGAACCGAATATCAAATCCACCGGGGTGGCTGTCCATTTCAGTTCACCACTGGCGCGATCATAACCCTCGTAAAGACCTTCAACCTTGGCAGACTTCTGCCACCGGGTTGACATGTCGAGCAGGTTGACGAAGAAGTCGTTGCTCAAGGTGCCGGGGTTATCGGTGAACACACCCTGCTTAGCTTTACCGGCGTTGGCGTCGAGCACTCGCATACCACCCACGAGCGCCGTCATTTCAGGAACTGTCAGGGTCAGCAAATTTGCCCGCTCAACGAGCATTTCCGCCGGTGACAGGGAATTGCCCTCGCCGTAGTAGTTGCGAAAACCATCGGCGCGGGGCTCAAGCACGGCAAAAGACGCCACATCGGTTTGCGCCTGGGAGGCGTCCGTGCGACCGGGTTCGAAAGGCACCTCAACCTCGTAACCGGCATCCTTGGCGGCTTTTTCAACGGCGGCAGTACCCCCCAGAACAATCAGGTCGGCGAGAGAGATTTTTTTATCCCCCTGCTGCTTGTCGTTAAAGTTTTTCTGAATGCGCTCCAGGCGGTTCACAACCTTGGCAAGCTCTTTCTGGTCGTTAACCGCCCAGCTTTTTTGTGGCTCGAGGCGAATGCGGGCGCCATTGGCACCGCCGCGCATATCGGTGCCCCGGTAGGACGCTGCCGAAGCCCAGGCGGTTCTCACCAGCTCGGGAACCGTCAGGCCGGAGTCAAGAATAGCGGACTTGAGGCTGGCGATATCGGCGGCATTAACCAGCTCGTGATCCACTGCAGGCACCGGATCCTGCCACAACAAATCCTCAGCGGGAAGATCGTTAGCAATATAACGGGCGCGCGGCCCCATGTCCCTGTGGGTGAGTTTGAACCAGGCCTTGGCGAAGGCCTCCTCGAACTCCTTGGGGTTTTCGAGAAAACGGCGGGAGATTTCCTTGTAACTGGGATCAAATTTCAGCGCCAGGTCGGTGGTAAACATGATGGGCGCATGAAGCCTGGTGTTGTCGTGGGCATCGGGCACTGTTTTCATGGCGTCGGCATTTTTGGGAACCCACTGGGTGGCACCAGCGGGACTCTTGGTTTTAACCCATTCAAGACCGTGGAGGTTGGTGAGATACATCATCGTCCAGGAGGTTGGCGCCGCCGTCCAGGCACCTTCCAGACCGCTGGTGATGGTGTCTTCGGCATTGCCCTTGCCGCAGCTGTTTTTCCAGCCCAGTCCCTGTTGTTCAATGGGCGCGGCGGCGGGGTCGGCACCCAGGCACTCTTCGGGCTTGTGGGCGCCGTGAGCCTTGCCAAAGGTGTGGCCACCGGCAATGAGAGCAACGGTTTCTTCATCATTCATCGCCATGCGGCCAAAGGTTTCGCGAATATCCTTGGCGGCAAGAAGTGGGTCAGGGTTACCGTTGGGGCCTTCGGGATTCACATAGATCAACCCCATCTGCACTGCGGCCAGAGGTTTTTCCAGTTGCCGGTCGCCGTGGTAACGCTCGTCACCCAGCCACTGTTTTTCCGATCCCCAGTAGACCATATCCGGCTCCCAGTCATCTTCGCGGCCACCGGCAAAACCGTAGGTTTTAAAACCCATGGATTCAAGCGCCACATTGCCGGTGAGCACCATGAGATCAGCCCAGGAGATTTTGCGACCATATTTCTCCTTGATGGGCCACAACAGACGGCGCGCCTTGTCGAGACTGACGTTGTCGGGCCAGCTGTTGAGGGGTTCGAAACGCTGCTGACCACCACCGGCGCCACCGCGGCCATCGGTCACCCTGTAGGTGCCAGCGCTGTGCCAGGCCATACGAATAAAAAATGGCCCGTAATGGCCGTAATCCGCCGGCCACCAATCCTGGGATGAGGTCATCAGCGCTTCAATATCTTTCTTGACTGCATCCAGATCGAGGCTCTTGAATTCTTCGGCGTAATTGAAATCATCCCCAAAGGGATTGGATTCGGCGTCCTGCTGACGCAGGGGTTGAAGGTTCAGTTTTTCAGGCCACCAGTCGCGGTTTGACATGGACTGATTCTGGGCGTGTACGACCCCGCTGGTGACCAGCGGCGATAGGGTGACAGCGAGGAAAACGGCTAGGGGTAATTTTTTTCTAATCATTGTCATTGACTCCATGGGATGAATGCACATTGCAGTTCGCAATATAGCAACGATGCACTTAAATGGGGCATTTGAATGCGCTATGGCACTGATTTAAAACTTTTATTGTGCCTGCCGCCAATGCCAGCAACAATCTCCACAGGCAAGTTGCTCAGCGCGCCACAATCGCCCTCCCTCGCGGCCAGCGATGGCGCTTGCCACAGAGTTCATGTAGTAAGATGGGGCCACCCGTTGAGGAAATCTGCAACGAATTGGCGCTCTCTGCACCCAGTGACAGAGTATCTTGCACAGAACGAGGAGGCCGCTGTTTAAACTTGCGGATTCCCATAGGGAGAGCGGCTCGCAGCTTATTAGCGTCCCTATTATTAAGAGTCCTACTATTAACATCCCTGTGCCATTAAACATGGAGGAACAGCAAATGCCCGACAAGGTTCAGCAGCAGTATGTTCAGGAATATTATGGCCAGACACTGCAGCACAGCGACGACTTGCAAACCAATGCCTGCTGTGACCAGGCGCCTCCGGACTGGCTGAAACCGGTGCTCGGCAGCATTCACGACGAGGTATTGAGCCGCTACTACGGCTGCGGCCTGGTGGTGCCGCCCCTGCTGGAGGGCGCCCGCATTCTGGATTTGGGCTGCGGCAGTGGCCGCGATGTTTATGCCCTTTCCGCCCTGGTGGGGGAAGCGGGTTTTGTGCTCGGTGTCGATATGACCGCCGAGCAGCTGGCGGTGGCGGAGCGCCACCGGGACTATCACCGCCAACAGTTCGGCTACGCCCACAGCAATGTGGAATTTCGTCAGGGGTATCTGGAACAGCTGGCGGATCTGGATTTGTCGGACGACAGCTTCGATATCGCCGTCTCCAACTGTGTCCTCAACCTGTGCACCGACAAAACTGCGGTGCTGCAGCAGGTGCAGCGACTCTTGAAGCCCGGCGGCGAGTTTTACTTTTCCGACGTCTACGCTGACCGGCGTTTGCCCGCCGCCCTGCAAGACGACCCGGTGCTTTATGGCGAGTGCCTGACGGGCGCCCTCTACTGGAATGATTTTGTCACGCTGGCAAAAACAGCGGGGTTTGCCGATCCCCGTTTGGTGGAAGATCGACCCCTCGGCATCGGCAATGCTGCCATTGCCGGCAAGGTCGCCCCCGCCCGATTTTATTCCGCCACCTACCGCCTGTTTAAAATTGCCGAGCTGGAACCCGCCTGCGAAGACTACGGCCAGGCGGTCATTTACAAGGGCACAGTGCCCCACCATGGCAACGCCCTGGTGCTGGACAAGCATCACCGCATGGAAACCGGCAGAGTATTCCCAGTCTGCGGCAACAGCTACCGAATGCTGCACGACACCCGCTTTGCCCCCCATTTTGAATTTATCGGCAACTTCGAGCACCACTACGGCATCTTCCCCGGCTGCGGTCAGGCACTACCCTTTGACGTTCAGACCACCGAAGCCGCTGGCAGTACTGGAGGCTGTTGCTGATGAACCTGATCGAAAGCGCCGATCTCAGCCGCAGGCAAAACTGGCTCTATACCCCCGATGGCCAGCCGCGGGGCTATATCGAGAGCCAGCGGCTGCGGGAGCTGTGGTTTCATACCGGCACCGCCTGCAACCTCGCCTGCCCCTTCTGCCTGGAAGGCTCCAAGCCCGGCGACGACCGCCTGCAATTGCTAACCCTGGCTGACGTCAAACCGCTGCTCGACGAGGCGCTCGCGCTGGGGGTGGAAAGCTTCTCCTTTACCGGCGGCGAGCCTTTCGTTGCTCGCGATATACACCGTATTCTGGCCTACGCCGCCCAGCAGCGACCCTGCCTGGTATTGACCAACGGCACCGCGCCCCTGCGCCAGCGCCTGGAGCAAATCGCTCCCCTGGCACAGGCCGCCAACCCCATTCGCTTTCGCATCAGCATCGACTACCCCAGTGCTGAACGCCACGAGGCCGGTCGCGGCAAAGGTACTTTTGAAGAGTCGTTCACCACCATGAAAGCACTGCACGAGCTGGGTTTTGGCCTCTCCCTGGCACGGCAGTGGCAGCCTGACGAAGATACGCCTGCAGTGGAAGCGGCATTTCGCCAGCACTTGCGCCGCCACCGCTTGCCCCAGGATATGCACCTGGTGTCGTTCCCGGATTTTTTCCCGCCCGACAGCCACATTAAAACGCCCCAGATTACCGAAAGCTGCATGACCAGCTATCACACAGCGCAAAGCCGCGCCGACTTTATGTGCGCCTTCAGCCGCATGGTGGTAAAAAAGGACGGCAAGATGCGGGTTTACGCCTGCACCCTGGTGGATGATGACAGCAACTACGACCTGGGCAGCACCCTCAGGGAAAGCCTGCAACAGCGGGTGATGCTGGGACATCACCGCTGCTACAGCTGCTTCAAATACGGGGCATCCTGCAGCGAGGGCAAATGACCAGCAAACTGCCCGAGAGACAACCCTTGCGATCACATTTGGACACGCCTTATGGATAAAACAACAAAAAAGCTGCTGATTCTGGCAGCAGTGCTGACCGCCATCACCGCGTATTTTTTATTGGATTTGGGGCGCTACCTCAGCCTCGATTTTCTGCAACAACAGCTGGAGCTGATTCACAGCTTTTATGGGCAAAATCCTTTATTCAGCTGGCTGCTGTTCTTTGTCATTTATGTGGCGGTCACCGCCCTGTCCATACCCGGCGCCGCCGTTATGACACTGGCCGGAGGCGCCATTTTTGGTTTTGCCACCGGTCTGGTGATTGTCTCCTTTGCCTCGACCTTGGGCGCCACCCTGGCATTTCTGGTGACCCGTTTTCTGTTTCGGGATACGGTACAGCGGCGTTTTGGCGAACCACTGAAAACCATTAATCGCGGGATCGAGAAAGACGGCGCGTTCTATCTGTTCACCCTGCGCCTGGTGCCCGCTTTTCCGTTCTTTCTCATCAATCTGGTGATGGCGCTGACGCCCATCAAAACCTGGACTTTTTACTGGGTCAGCCAGGTGGGCATGCTGGCGGGCACGGCGGTTTATGTGAACGCCGGCACCCAGGTGGCACAATTACATAGCGCCGGAGATATTCTGTCGCCGGACTTGATTGGCGCCTTTGTGTTGCTCGGCCTGCTGCCCTGGCTCGCCCGCGCCATTGTTGCGCCATTACAGCGAGCCAAAGTCTATCGCGGCTGGAAAAAGCCAACAGGGTTCGACCGCAACCTGATCGTCATCGGCGCAGGTTCCGGCGGCCTGGTGAGCGCCTATATTGCCGCCGCCGTCAAAGCCAGTGTCACCCTGGTGGAAAAGGAGCGCATGGGCGGCGACTGCCTCAATACCGGCTGCGTGCCCTCAAAAGCCTTAATCAAAAGCGCCCAGGTGGCCTCTCTCGCCAGCCACAGCCCGGACTACGGTCTCAAACCCCTGCACCCGCAGGTGGACTTTGCCGCAGTCATGGCGCGCATCCAGTCTGTGATAAAAGATATCGAGCCCCACGACTCGGTGGCGCGCTACAGCCAGCTGGGTGTGGATTGCCGCCGGGGTCACGCCCGTCTCATTTCACCCTGGGAGGTAGAAATTACCGGCGCCGAGGGCACTCAAACCCTGACTGCCCGCAATATCATTATTGCCTCCGGCGCCAGCCCGCGGCGACCAAATCTTGCCGGGCTTGAGCAAATCGACTACCTCACCACCGAGACATTGTGGAAAATTCGCGACGACCCCGGTCGCCTCCTGGTGCTCGGCGGCGGCCCCATCGGCTGCGAGCTGGCCCAGGCCTTCGCCCGCCTGGGAACTCAGGTCACGCTGTTGCAACGGCACTCGCAACTGCTGCCAAGGGAAGACCGGGACGCCGCCGAACTGGTGGCCGACGCCCTGCGCCGAGATGGCGTCAATCTCCTGCTGGAGCACAGGGCCGATCACTTGGCGGTGGAGGGCGACGACAAAGTGCTCTACGCCGAACACAGTGGAATAATCCAGCGGCTGGTGTTCGACCAGCTGTTGATCGCCATTGGCCGCCAGCCCAATACCGCTGGCCTGGGACTGGAAGAGCTGGGCATAGAGACGGAAAAGAACGGCACCCTTGCGCTCAACGAGTATCTGCAAACCCGTTTTGCCAATATTTACGCCGTGGGGGACGTGGCCGGCCCCTACCAGTTCACCCACACCGCCGCTCACCAGGCCTGGTATGCCGCTGTCAATGCCCTGTTCGGGCGCTTCAAAAAATTCAAGGCCGACTATGCCGTGATTCCCTGGGCTACCTTTACCAGCCTGGAAGTGGCGCGGGTGGGGCTGAACGAGCAGGAAGCCGTTGCCAAGAACATTCCCCATGAAGTGACCCGCTACGGTATCGACGATCTCGATCGCGCCATTGCCGACGGCAGCGCCGAGGGTTTTGTCAAAGTGCTGACCAAACCCGGCAGCGACCGTATTCTGGGGGTGACCATTGTCGGCGCCCACGCCGGGGACTTGATCGCGGAATACGTACTGGCCATGAAACACAAGATTGGCCTCAACAAAATTCTCGGCACCATCCATATCTACCCCACCCTGGCGGAAGCCAACAAATTTGTCGCCGGCGAGTGGAAAAAAGCCCATGCGCCCCAGAAACTATTAAAACTGGTGGAACGCTACCACCGCTGGCAGCGTTGAGATCAAGGCAATGGGGCAATCCTTCACAACAACATCCACAACCCAACTGACCATGAATAAATCGCCGCTCGCCATTATCGTGCCCATGTTGAACGAGGCGCCACAATTGCCCGAGCTGCTGACGCATTTAAGACAGTGGCAAGATCGCGGCTGCGAAATCATTCTTGTGGATGGCGGCTCCAGTGACGCCTCAACGGATTTGGCGAGGGCGGCGGGTTTTACTGTCATCGCTGCGCCACAGGGGCGCGCCCGGCAAATGAATACAGGCGCAAAGGTTGCTCGTGGCGATATTCTGCTGTTTTTGCACGCCGACACCCGCCTGCCGCAGGAGGCTGATGTGCTGGTAAAAGCCGCCGTGGCTGGCGGCAACAGAATATGGGGGCGGTTTGATGTTCGCCTTGACGGCAACCATTGGACACTGCCGATCGTCGCCTGGTTTATGAACCAGCGCTCCCGCCTGACCGGCATTGCCACCGGCGATCAGGCCATGTTTGTGCGCGCCACCGACTTCAAGGCTATGGGCGGTTTTGCGGATCTGCCCCTGATGGAAGATATTGAGTTGTCGACGCGACTCTGTCGGCTCAGCGCGCCGACATGCCTGTCACAGAAGGTCGCCACCTCGGCAAGGCGCTGGCTTGAAAATGGCGTCTGGCAAACCATCTGGCTGATGTGGCAATTGCGCTGGGCATTCTGGCGGGGTACCCCGGCGCAAATTTTGGCAGAGCGCTATCGATGAACGTGGGCGGAACGCTGTCAACAAACCCGCTGTCAATCGTGATTTTCGCCAAGGCGCCGCTGCCGGGTTTCGCCAAAACCCGGCTGATTCCCGCGCTGGGGGAAGAAGGGGCCGCCGCTCTGGCCACCAAGCTGCTTGCCCACACCATCGCTGCAGCCCGAAGCGCCCATATTGGCGCCGTGGAACTCTGGGTTACTCCGAATCCGCAACATCAGGTTTGGTCGACTCTCGATATATCAAAAACCCTTACTTTGAGGGCTCAGGGCGACGGTGATTTGGGGCAGCGCATGGCACGGGCGGCGCGGCGGGTCATCGCTCAGGGTAGCTCCGTTTTACTGATCGGCAGCGACTGCCCGCAGCTGGATAGCGGCGGATTGCAGGCGGCGGCACAGGCGCTGGCTCACCACGATTGCTGCCTGGTACCGGCGCTCGACGGCGGCTATACCCTACTCGGCCTGCGCCACTACCATTCCTCATTGTTTACCGGAATGCCCTGGAGCACCCCTGAGGTAGCCGACATCACCCGCGAGCGGATTCGCGAGCTTGGCTGGTCATTGGCGGAGTTTCCTCCGCTTGCGGATATTGACGAACCTGCGGATCTGGTCAATTTGCCCGCCCACTGGCGTGGATGGGATCAGGATTCGCCACGTTCAAAATCAGCATGCAAACGATCACCACCGTAGTGGGGGCAGACTGGCCTGAGTGGTTTTATAGTTTAGTCTCCACCATTGGCGCCTCGACACAGCTTCCCGCATAGGCTAAATGCCTGCCCTCCTTGGCAAAGCCCACCAGGGTAATCCCCAGTTTTGCCGCCGTTTCTATCGCCAGGGATGTCGGTGCCGACACGGCCACCAGCGCCGACAGGTTAAAGCGCGCGATTTTCATGACCATTTCATAACTGGCGCGACTGGTGACCAGGGAAAAGCCCGGTGTATCAATCCCCAGCCGACACCTGGCGCCAAGCAGTTTGTCGAGGGCAATGTGCCGACCCACATCCTCCCGCACCAGGATCACGTTGCCTTCCAGGTCGCACCAGGCAGCGGCATGGGCGGCTCCGGTTTGCTGCTGTAATTGTTGCTGTTGCGGTAACTGGACGATGGCGCGGTCTATAGCCTCATTTGACAGGTTAACCGGGGTTGTGACCGGCGCAAGATCGGGCACCACCTGGTCGAGGGATTCGGCGCCACAGAGGCCGCAGCCGGTTCTGCCGGTTAAATTGCGGCGCTGGGTTTTCAGCCTGGTAAAGGATTCCGACAGAATGGTAAGGCTGAGCTCAATACCGTTGCTGCCCTGAATGATGTCGATATCCAGGCACTCTTCGGCTCTGGTGAGAATGCCTTCCGACAGGCTGAAGCCCAGGGCGAAATCTTCGAGATCAACGGGGGTCGCCATCATCACCACATGGGAGATACCGTTGTACACCAGGGCAACCGGCGCTTCCTCAATGACCACATCCGAAGCGGAATCCCATTGCCCGTTACGCCATTCCGTGCGTTCAATGGTCTTTGTGCCCGCCAGCGGATCAGTGGGCGTCATAAAGCAATGCTTGCTGTTCCCGGTCAAACGCCCGCTGGCGATTCTGCCAGTCTGAGGGAGCGTTGACCTTGCTCACCTGTACCGCCGTGACCTTGTACTCCGGGCAGCTGGTGGCCCAGTCCGAGTTATCGGTGGTGACCACATTGGCGCCGGAAAATGGATGGTGGAAGGTGGTGTAGATCACGCCAGGTTGTACCCGATCCGATAGTTTGGCGCGCAACACGGTATTGCCGACACGGCTTTGAATGCCCACCCAGTCGCCGTCATTGATACCTCGTACCTCGGCATCCTGGGCGTGGATTTCGAGAATATCCTCCGGGTGCCAGACGGAATTTTCGGTGCGTCGGGTCTGGGCGCCCACGTTGTACTGGCTGAGGATACGCCCGGTGGTCAGGATCAGCGGGAATTTTCGGCTGGTGCGCTCTGTGGTGGCCACGTATTCGGTGACCACAAACTTGCCCAGCCCCCGGACAAACTGGCCGACATGCATAATGGGGGTACCCTCGGGTGCGCCCTCATTACAGGGCCACTGCAGGCTGCCCAACTTGTCGAGCTTGTCATAACTGACACCGGCAAAGGTGGGCGTCAGGCGGGCGATTTCCGCCATGATTTCAGCGGGGTGGTCGTAGTGCCAGTTGCAGCCCATGGCTTTGGCCAGCGCCAGGGTCGTCTGCCAGTCCGCCTTGCCGGCCAGGGGTTCCATGGCTCGGCGCACTCGGGAGATGCGGCGCTCGGCGTTGGTAAAGGTGCCGTCTTTCTCCAGGAAGGAGGAACCGGGCAAAAAGACATGGGCGAATTTGGCGGTCTCGTTGAGAAACAGATCCTGAACAATCAGACACTCCAGGGAGCGCAACGCCGCCTCCACATGCTGGGTGTTGGGGTCGGACTGGGCGATATCCTCGCCCTGGCAATAGAGCCCCCTGAAAGTGCCGTCCAGCGCCGCTTCAAACATATTGGGAATGCGGTGGCCGGGCTCGGCATCCAGCGCGCTGCCCCAGGCAACTTCAAAGGTGGCGCGCACAGCGTCATCGGACACCGGGCGGTAGCCGGGCAACTCGTGGGGGAAAGAGCCCATATCACAGGAGCCCTGCACGTTATTTTGGCCTCGCAGCGGGTTGACGCCCACCCCTTCCCGACTGACATTGCCGGTGAGCATGGCGAGATTGGCGATGGCCATAACGGTGGTAGAACCCTGGCTGTGCTCGGTGACACCCAGGCCGTAATAGATGGCGCCGTTGCCACCGGTGGCGTACAGGCGAGCGGCGGCTCTCAGGTCGTCCGCCGGGATGCCAGTGTGGATTTCCGTCTGTTCCGGCGAGTTTTCATCTCGCTGAATAAACGCGAGCCAGTCGGCAAAGGCGTCTTGTTCACAGCGGCTGTCGATAAAGTCCTGGTTGTGCAGGCCTTCCGTGACGATGGTGTGGGCCATGGCGTTGAGCACGGCGACGTTGCTGCCCGGTCGCACCGGCAAATGGTAATCGGCGTGGACGTGAGGCGCATTGACCAGCTCGATCTGGCGCGGGTCAATCACGATCAGTTTCGCCCCCTGGCGCAAACGCCGCTTGAGCTGGGAGCCGAACACCGGGTGCGCCTCGGTGGGGTTGGCGCCCATCACCACAATCACATCCGCCAGCATCACCGAGTCAAAGGTCTGGGTACCGGCGGACTCCCCCAGGGTTTGCTTGAGGCCATAACCCGTGGGGGAATGACAGACCCGGGCGCAGGTATCGATGTTGTTGTTGCCAAAACCAGTGCGCACCAGTTTCTGTACCAGCCAGACCTCTTCGTTAGTGCAGCGGGAGGACGAGATGGCGCCGATACTTTTAACACCGTACTGCTGTTGCACGGCTTTCAGACGCGTGGCGGCATAGGTCACCGCCTCGTCCCAGGAGACCTCCCGCCAGGGGTCGTGGATGGAGCCCCGGATCATCGGGCGGGTGATCCGATCCCGATGGGTGGTATAGCCAAAGGCAAAGCGGCCCTTGACGCAGGCGTGGCCGTGGTTGGCCTTGCCGTCCTTCCAGGGGGTCATGCGCACCACCTGTTCGCCCTTGAAGTCTGCTTTGAAGCCGCAACCCACGCCACAGTAGGCGCAGGTGGTGATGACACTGTGTTCGGGAATGCCGTGGTCGATAATGGTGTTTTCAGTGAGCGTCGCGGTGGGGCAAGCGTTGACACAGGCGCCACAGGAGACGCACTCGGAATCCATAAAGGTCTTGCCACCGGCACTGACTTTGGAATCAAAACCGCGACCCTCGATGGTCAGAGCAAAGGTGCCCTGCACTTCCTCGCAAGCTCTGACACAGCGGGAGCAGACAATGCATTTTGACGGGTCGAAGGTAAAGTAGGGATTGGATGTGTCCTTTTCGGCATTTAGGTGATTCTCGCCCTCAAAGCCGTAGCGTACTGCCCGCAAACCCACTTCCCCGGCGGCGTCCTGGAGTTCGCAGTCGCCGTTTGTGGGACAGGTGAGACAATCGAGGGGATGATCCGATATGTAGAGCTCCATCACGTTGCGACGCAGTTTTGCCAGCGCCCCGCTCTGGGTTTTCACGGCCATACCTTCTGCCACCGGCGTGGTGCAGGAGGCGGGATAGCCCTTGTGCCCGGCAATTTCCACCAGGCAGACCCGGCAGGAACCGAAGGCCTCCACCGAATCCGTGGCGCAGAGTTTGGGCACTTTAATGCCGGCCTCCGCGGCAGCGCGCATGACGGAGGTGCCAGCGGGCACGGATATGGCGATGCCGTCGATGGTCAGGCTCACCTGCTGTGGGCTTGTCCGGGCTGGGGTGCCCTGGTCTTTTTCCGGTTGGTAAAATCCCAGCATCAGCTGTCTCCCGTTGTCCGCTTTGGCGTGAAGTCCTCTGCAAAGTGAGCCAGGGCGCTGCGCACCGGATAGGGAGTCAAGCCCCCCATGGCACACAGAGAACCCTGCTCCAGGGTATCGCACAGATCCCGCAATAAAACCAGGTTGTTGTCGCGATCTTCATTGCGGCGGATGCGATCGATCACCTCGACACCGCGCACCGAACCGATGCGACAGGGTGTGCATTTACCGCAGGATTCGGCGGCACAGAATTCCATGGCAAAGCGCGCCTGTTGCCCCATGTCCACGGTGTCATCAAACACCACCACCCCGCCGTGACCGAGCATAGCGTTGATGGCGCCAAAGGATTCGTAATCAAGAGGAGTATCCCAGTGTGATTCCGGCAGGTAGGCGCCCAGTGGGCCACCCACCTGTATCGCCTTGATCGGCCGTGCCGACGCCGTGCCACCGCCGTAGTTCTCCACCAATTCACGCAGGGTGACGCCAAAGGCCAGCTCCACCAAGCCGCCCCGTTGAATATTGCCCGCCAGCTGAAACGGCATGGTGCCTTTGGAGCGACCCAGGCCAAAACCTTCGTAATAGGCCGCGCCTTTTTCCATGATGGTGGACACCGCCGCCAGGGTCAGCACGTTGTTGACCAGGGTGGGCTTGCCAAACAGTCCTTCAATGGCGGGTAACGGGGGTTTGGCACGCACCGTGCCTCGCTTGCCTTCCAGGCTGTTAAGCAGGGAAGTTTCCTCACCGCAAATATAGGCACCGGCGCCCAGGCGCACCTCCAGGTGAAACGCCCGATCCGTGCCGCAAATGGCCGACCCCAGAAAACCCGCCTGTTGCGCCCGGTCAATAGCCTGGTTGAGTATTTGGTGAGCCTTGGGGTATTCGGAACGCAGATAGATGTAGCCTCTAGTGGCACCCACCGCCAGACCCGCGATTAACATGCCTTCAATCAACTGATAGGGATCAGACTCCATCAACAGGCGATCGGCAAAGGTGCCGGAGTCGCCCTCGTCGGCATTGCAGACGACGTATTTTTGATCCGCCTTCGCATCCAGCACCGTCTGCCATTTAATACCCGCAGGAAAGGCCGCGCCACCGCGACCGCGCAAGCCCGAGGCCTTGATCTCGTCAACAATCCCCTGGGGGTTCATGTCCAGTGCGCGAAAGAGCCCCTTAAAACCGCCCAGCGCCTGGTAGGTGTCGAGACACCGGGGGTCGCCCTCTCCAGCGCGGCAAAAGGTCAGTCGCTGCTGGTTTTTCAGATAGGGAATGTCGGCAACCCTGCCCACATAATTGGGGACGGATTCCAATTGGCCCTTGGCGATGGCCAAGAGCACGGCGGGCACATCCGCAACAGTCACCGAACCGAAGCCATGGCGCTGGCCGTCGTATTCCACCTCCACCAGGGGTTCAAGCCAGAACAGCCCGCGGGAGCCGTTGCGGATCAGTTCAATATCAGCCCCGTTGTTGTCAGCGGTTTTGATAATAGCTGCGGCCACCCGGTTAGCGCCAAGAGCGCAGGCGGTGGTATCTTGCGGAACAAAAAGCCGCACACTCATTGGCCAACCTCCACACCCAACTCGGCTAACAGGGCATCAAAGCGCGACGCATCCATATTGGCATAGACTTCATCCGCCACTGCCACAGAGGGGCCGCAACTGCAATTACCGAGGCAATAAACCTTGTCCACTGTCACCAGGCCATCGGTCGTAGTCTCGCCATAGTCAACATTCAGCCGCGCTTTAACATAGTCGGACAACGCCCGACCGCCTCGCGCCTGACAGGCTTCGGCACAACAGATTTTGATCTGGTGTTTTCCCGGCGCGGTGCTACGGAAGTCATGGTAAAAGGAGAGCACACCCCGCACTTCCGCGTTCGACAGATTCAGCGCTTTGGCAATAGCCGGCTCCGCTTCCACCGGGATATAACCGTATTGCGCCTGAATGCCGTGTAGCAACGGCAATAACGACCCTTCAATACGGCTGAATTTCTCTAGCAAAGGATCTAGTTCAAGGGATAACGTCATATGCTATGCAGTCAGGTGCTGGCAGTGAAAGCGAATATGATCTTCAATAAAACTCGCGATAAAAAAGTAACTATGATCGTAGCCCGCATGCATTCGAATATCCATGGGATAGTCGTTATCAATACTGGCTTGCAATAACAGCTCCGTTTTAAGTTGCTCCTTCAGAAATCCGTCAGCTCCTCCCTGGTCAACCAGCACGGGCAGATGGGTTTTCGCCTTTTTGACCAATTCGCAGGCATCGTATTCTGCCCAGGCAGCGGTATCATTCCCCAGATAATTGTCCAGCGCCTTTTGCCCCCAGGGGCAATGGATGGGTGAACAGATGGGGGAGAAGGCGCTGACAGCGCGGTATTTTCCGGCATTTTTCAGAGCGATGGTCAGCGCACCGTGCCCCCCCATGGAGTGGCCGAAAATACCCACCCGGTTGCCATCTACAGAAAAGTGGCTGTTCACTAGCTCGGGCAGCTCTTTGACAATGTAATCATACATCCGGTAATGAGTTGCCCAGGGTTGCTGTGTAGCGTTGACATAAAAACCGGCGCCCAGACCAAAATCAAATGCGCCTTCAGGGTCGTCAGGCACGCTGTCTCCCCGAGGGCTGGTATCCGGGGCGACTATCGCCACCCCGTACTTGGCAGCATATTGCTGTGCCCCCGCCTTGGTAACGAAATTTTCATCGGTGCAGGTCAGTCCGGATAACCAGTAAAGCACTGGCACCTTTTCACCATTGTGCGCCTGTGGCGGCAGGTAGATTGAAAACGTCATTTCGCACTTGAGCACGTCAGAATGGTGGCTGTAACGCAGCTGTTGGCCGCCAAAGCAACGGTTATTGCCAATCTGTTGTACAGCCATCAGTAGAGCACCACAGAGCGAATACTCTCACCGGCATGCATCAGATCAAACGCCGTATTGATCTCATCCAGGGGCATGGTATGGGTAATCAAGTCATCAATATTGATCTTGCCTTCCATATACCAGTCGACAATTTTGGGAACATCGGTGCGGCCACGGGCGCCACCAAAGGCCGTACCCCGCCATGAACGACCTGTCACCAGCTGGAACGGGCGAGTGGAAATTTCCTGGCCGGCGCCGGCGACACCAATAATGCAACTCTGCCCCCAACCCTTGTGGCAGCACTCAAGAGCCTGACGCATCACATTCACATTGCCGATACATTCAAAGCTGTAGTCGACGCCGCCACCGGTCATTTGAATCAGATGATCCACCACATTGCCCACCTCCTTGGGATTGACGAAATCCGTCATGCCAAATTTCGTTGCCAATTTAACTTTCGAAGGATTCAGATCGACACCGATAATACGGGTGGCGCCCACCATTTTGGCGCCCTGAATTACATTGAGGCCTATGCCGCCCAAACCAAAAACAGCGACGGTGGAGCCCGGCTCCACTTTCATGGTGAAGGCCACTGCACCAATGCCTGTGGTGACGCCACAACCTATATAGCAGATCTTGTCGAAAGGGGCATCTTCCCGAACTTTGGCCAAGGCGATTTCCGGCAATACTGTGTAGTTGGAAAACGTGGAGCAACCCATGTAGTGGAGAATGGGCTTGCCATCCAGGGAAAAACGGCTGGTACCGTCAGGCATCACGCCCTGCCCCTGAGTGGTTCGAATAGCCTGACACAGGTTGGTTTTGGGATGCAGGCAGTAATCGCACTCCCGGCACTCCGGGGTATATAGGGGTATCACATGGTCTCCCGGTTTCAAGCCTTTGACCCCAGGCCCGATCTCAACCACCACGCCAGCCCCTTCGTGACCGAGAATCGCGGGAAAGGCGCCTTCAGGATCATCGCCCGATAGAGTGAACGCATCCGTATGGCAGACACCGGTGGCCTTCACCTCTACCAAAACTTCGCCGGCTTTGGGGCCTTCCAGATCCACATCGACAATTTCCAGGGGTTTTCCGGCGCCAAAGGCAACCGCAGCACGGGTTTTCATCTTTTTGCTCTCACTCGTATTAATTCAAAACGACACTGTAAACTAAACCAAGAGGTATTCGAAAGTGCACATGGACACCCCCTTAAAGGAAGTTCTGATTAATTCTGTTTTCATCACTCCCGCGCAGGCGGGATTACAGAAAGATCAAGCATAGATTCCCGCCTGCGCAGGAATCACATCAAGCAGAGCTTCCTTAAATAATCTGGTTAATTGGTATTGCCGCCGAGGGATGCGCTGTTGCCATTTGTGCCAATGTAGGTAAAGAGTTCTCCATGATAATCCGAGGGATCGCCCGGCGAAGACTGATTGTGTCCACCACCAGGTATTGCCTTGCACATTGCGAAAACCTGGGAAGATTATTGATCAGCACCATCACAACTGCCTGCTGGACACACCCGCTCCTTTGCAATTCAGGGAAACCGATCTTGCTCTTGTGCCTACCAGGGACGACTGTATCAACCTGATTGATCTCCTGCGTAAGTAGCAAAAGCAACTGTTACAACAGTGCCTGCACTGAGGATTTGTTTCATTCAATTAAGGTGGAGATCATCCATGGGAAGCAATTCATCATCAGGGGGAGGAATGGGACAAACGGTATTCGAGCACATTGAAGTGCATTACAATCGACCACTCCGGCATAGCGCCAATGGCAACTCCATGGATCGCAAGGATTACCCCCTGGCAGTGAATGTCTCTGGTCGCCGAATAGATACAAAGCCTTCCAGGCAGCTGAAGCGTATCTGAGCAGGCATGGAAAACATGGCGAAAAGCGGCTCCAATTTGTCCAAAAATACCGCAGAAAAAACATTAAGCGATTGTTTTATATGAGTAATATTGATAATTCCGCGCACACCCCCATGATGCATTGGTATGTTGCCATTGATTTATATTGATTTTTTTTAAAATAAACAAAATTGCTACACCTAATGCCATACCAAATCATTAGATCGGATTAATCTAAATTAGACCAGAATAGACCTTTCAGCAGAGAGGAATTGCGGGAAGTTTTCACACCAAGAACACAGCCCACTTGATGTAAACGCGCTTAAGGAATTCGACACACGTATAACAGCCACCTATCAACCTTCTAATCCGTATACTGTAACCCTTTATCCTATCTGTAGAGTCCTGCGAGCAAACCGCTGTAGCCTGCCATTTGGCCTGCTCCCCGTTTTCTGCATCAGGCCGTACTTAGTAGAGTTCGTGATCCGTAGTGGAGATGGTAGTGAAGTATCGTTTTACGGAAGAGCAGATTCTGGATTTTCTGAAGCAGACCGATGCAGGTGTACAGATCAACAAATTCTGTCTTCGATACGGCTTAAGTGATGTTTCGCTCTATACGTGGCGCGCAAATTTCGGCGGCATGACGGCGCCAGACACAAAACGGCCGAAAGAGCCGGAGCAGGATAGGTTGAAAAAGTTACTGAGCGAAGCACACCTGGACATCAAGGCACTTAAAGTCGTTGTCCGGGTAAAAGGTAAGCCCAACAGAGCGGCAAGAGACGGTCAGACATGTGCAGAATCACACCGGCATCTCCGAGCGCCGCGCATGCCAACTGATCGGGCTGTCCCGCTCGTTATAGCGATACCAGAAACGCACGCAGAAGTAGAACACCATACTGTAGAAGCAAGGAAATATCCCCCGGACAAGCCGGGGCTTTAGTTTTGTGATCCGCTCGAAGCGGCCAATGACGGAACCTTCGGTTCCTTTAATCCCCTACTACATCAGTTTTCTCTGGTCAATTCGCCGGTCTTCCGCTTCTTGGTGCCGGATATATTAGTTAATAACTTACTCATCCCGACCCAATGTCGCTGCGAGATACCCTTTTACCCAGAAGTACTCTCCGACAAAATTCCTCTGGCGGCCCAAAAATTATCACGATATACGGATCGCATTCTTGCCCTGATAAATCCTACCATCTGGGCCACTGCATACTTCTGCGGCATCGATATCATCAAGTGTACATGATCTGGCATCTGATGGAGCCCTGAGTCCACGGTCATAGCGCTCAACCAGTGGGCGTATCAGCGAGGCATCCAAAAGCGCCTGAAAAAACACTGGTTCTTCACACTGTCAGAAGGGAGAATGACAAGGGATTGATGTCAACACATTTTCCATGGGTTTCATGTTGAATAGTTATCTGAGATAAAACAGCTGCTAATTCTGCGAAATTCGCAGAATTAGCAGGCTTTTTTCATACTATCTTGGCAACCAGGGCATGGTGTCCACCCACTGGGCTAAATTGCCTTTATAATTTGGAGCAACAAACAATGCCACTCTTCCATTTCGCATTAGCTCGTCTAATGCTGGATCCAAGCGGGCCTTCTGGCGAACACCAGACGGTCCTGAGTTTTGCATATATGAGCGTTCAACATCCCTATAATAACGATGTCCCGGCATCCTAAATCTGTCTAGCCATTCATCCAGGCTCCATGAATCCTGCTTTTCCTGCGGAATCGGAGTGAATATACCCCTAAAATGTGCGGAGGCAGCATCCACAATGTCAATTGCGCTTTGGAGTGTTTGCCAGTCAACTTGACCGTGGTATCCTTCAAATTTATGCATTGCGCCGGCAACCCTCGCAGCGTTCTCAGCCAACTTTGAAGCATGGTCAGCCAGCTCAAAGTATATCCCACCAGGGAGTTGCTGATCTTCTATTCGGTTGTAGTAATGTATGTAGAGTTCTTCCGCATCTGGCGAGAACTCCAACACTTCTGGCTTAAAATCCGGATCGAGCTCAGCCTCAACGTTTTCTACTAATAACTCTCGAATACGCTCGTTGAACATATCAAGGTGCTGCCAGGACAATGTAAAGTTATTTACTCGTCTCGCTCCCTGCTTGCTTGGTGGAAACCAAAGTATCCAACGCGCGCAAAGTCCCACCGCCCGGATATCACCACCCTTTTTTTGCAAGAAGCTAAAAAACCAATCAGGCTGAATCATCATTAGTACGGACAAATATATGTCATCAAGCAAAATGGTTTGCCCATTCGCTCGATCAAACCGTATTGTCTGGCCATCCCACGCTTGATTTTGCTTCGGATAATCAGCGTAAGCTTTGTTCGTTGCTAGAAGTTCGCTGCCCTCCAAAGATATTAAACCAGCAGAAGAGGAATTCTTATAAATTCCCTGAAACAAACCAGCTGTAGTAGTATCCTGGTATAAAATCCGGAATACTTTCGGCTCACTAGGCTTTAGCAATGCATGTTCAGCCAGATCCCATTCTGATTTTGTTAAATCTTGCCTTTGGTTGGCACATCGCTCTCTCGCCCTCTCAAGGAGTGATTGCTTTTTCTGCCACTTTTTCTGGTCACGAAGAAAGGTTACCAATTCATTTTCGTAACTACGTCGTAACTCTTTTTCAAACTCGTCAAACTCGGAAAAAAACTTATTAGCCGTTGCGGACTTTCTATCCCCGGAGTTTCCTCCGCAAACCGTTTGCGTCGAGACAGGCACTATTGCCCCATGGGGCAACTTTATTTTAACGAGCTTTTGCGTAGCTAACGAAGCCGCAGATAGGGCGCAATAAAGTGACATACCGTCAGGAGACTTAATGTTGTTTTCCACTTCATCCGCTGCTCTCTTAGCAATGTGAAAACGAACCCTTCCAAATGGATTGTCCGTAACCTGGGGGAGTATCAGTACGTTATTCATCGCCAGCACCCCCCTCTAATTTTTGGTTAACCCATGCATGTATATCGCTATCACGATAACGAACGCATCGACTCGATAGGTAAATTGGCTCAGGAAAATCAGCCTTATGCCGTGGCGATTTTTCGTTCAGCCAGTCATACAACGTGCTTTCCGCTATGCCAAAGTATCCACAGACGTCGCTTGGGCTCCAGAGATTGGGGGCAGCATTTTTAAGCATTCTATATCCTCTATATCCGATTGTTTTTACAATGATATTTAACTGCTATCAGGGACTCTAAGTCCGTAGTAGCACGTATCAGAATAGAGATAAAATTGGGAAAAGCAGGGGGAAAAAAAGTAAAAAATTCTCCCCACAGAAGGGGCTGTCTATGAAATATTGAGAGGATATCCTTTCCAAGACTCACTATCATCAGTGCCAGCAACTAATGGCGATAGCTTCCTAGCAGCTTCATCTGGATAACCAAAATCTACCGTTAGACTTCTCAAGATTTCGTTTGCCTCAAAATCTCTGCCGGCTTTGTAATGCTCCGCAAATGCTTTGAATAAACTCATAATATTCAATGATCTAAGCTGATCGTCGTCACTAATGCCAGCCCTCTTCAAGAATCTCTTTCGTTTCCCAGATGATGATTTTGTGTTGACTATTAAAGTAGCGATATCCTCCGCGAGCTTTTTCCCAAAACCCACGATAACAAGCTCCTCGACGACTAACTTCCTGTTCACACGTTCGCCTAGTTTTGCACGATCAAGATTCCTACACGTAATCACAAATATGTAAAAAAGCTTTTCAGGAAAATCAAGAAAAGGCATAGCCTCCAAGTCCATCAGGCGTAACAAATAAGATTTGAATTCCTCCATCTCAGAAATAAGAGCCTTTCTATAACCAAGCACAAGAAGTTTTGTTTTTTCTACGTACAAGTTCATCTTGTTAACTTCGATTCTTCGAACCCTTTCTTCATCCAACGTTATTGGTCTGTCCGGCTTTTCTTTTTGCTTTTCACATGTTATGAAAACTTTTGGCAGCGAATCATCGTTTTGCACAAATTTGTAGTGCCTGTATTGACTTGATTCAGAACCCTCACCCCCATTTCCTTGAAGATATTTATTATCTTCCTTCCTAACCCCCTCCATGAAAATGCAGAGCTGATTGCTGGTATGCCACCTTAGATCTTGAAATGAAATCAACAAATAATCCATGTCCATAGGCACCCCTACACTTACGAGAACATGTGTATCAGGGATCAAAATCCCGAGGGATCCAAATGCATCTCCCGACAAGACACTTAGATAATCCAATTCGCTTTTGATTTGGCTTAAGAGCACATCTCTTATTGGAAACAGCCGTATATCCGCGTCTTCAGGAGGCTTGAACCAGACTTCTATATTTCTTCTCTTTGCTTCTTCAAGAAAGCTATTCTTGGATAGGCCAGCGATTCCGCACAGGTGAGACAACGGAAAAAACTCATCCAGCACTTTAAATTTTTCATTCAAATACAATAAAAAAAATTGGGGGTTAGGTTTTTTCGGATTCCTATCAGTCATCTTCTGTTTAATCCCTTGATTCAATGAGTATTAAAATACATATCACTTACTTGCGTAGACCAGCAATCGCAGAATCACACCGGCATCTGTTACCCAATCACCCCACTGGGATCCCCAAATCCTGCCGAGACAATATTGGAATCACAGAATCTGTTAAAGAGGGCGCAACTATTTAAGCGATCCTGGCCTGTTTAATCAACTTACACAAAGCCGCCACAACTACGTCCATACATGGGAACTGCATTGCCAGCATACGGTGTAACCCGCCGGCTGCGCTTCTGTATGGAACCAGAACAAAGTCTGACCGAAGCCTCAACCCCCCTTCCTCTGGATCCTCATAGAAGCTTAAAAGGTCTTTACTTCATTTTAACACTTCAATGAAGATTGAAACCTACATCACCTCTATGAGCCCGGCGGACTCGCTGCCGGGCCTTTCCACTCATACGAGGTAATTCCTATGACACGTTGTCCCGTCTGTCGTTCTGATCATGTTCTCTCCCGCAACTACGCCAAGCGCGTGGGGCGCACCCTGGGTACCGCTGCCGGCATCGGCGCCGGTGTTTCCGCCACGCTGAAGGGTGCCCGCATTGGCACTCAGGTCGGCCTCATCGGCGGCCCACCCGGTCGCCTGGTTGGCGGACTGACCGGCGCCATTGTTGGCACACTGCTTTGGGGGGTAATGGGCGGCAAAGCTGGCGCCACCCTGGGCGAGGTGGTGGATGAGCACATGCTCGACAATCACCAGTGCCTTCGCTGCGGCCACCGCTTCAGTCAGCCCTCCAATCACCTGGTGATCGATGGCCAGTTTACTGCCACACATCACCCCGAGGGGCGCGCTCGCTACGCTGGAGACGGCTATCCTGGCGACTATCCGGACGGCTATCCGGACGGCTATGCGGAAGATTATGTCTGAGGGCAGCGCCTGGCTGGCTCATTCTACGCTTCTCCCAACTTTCCTTTTCCATTGTTCATTACCCCTGGCTGCTGCCGCAGCCGGGGTATGTCTGTTTCTGACAGGAGATTTACCATGACACACCTTATCGACAATATGGCCTACATCGGCCAAACACCCTGGCACGGCCTGGGCAATCGGCTTACAGCCAACCGACCTATCGAAGACTGGGTCATTCAAGCCGGTCTGAACTGGCGTATCGAAGAAACCCCTGTACGCTTTTTAATCGGCGATCGGGGTTATCTGGGGGAGATCAAGGCCTTCCCCGAGAGCAAGGTACTCTATCGCTCCGACACCCACGACCCCTTGTCGGTGGTGGGTCACCGCTACAACGTGGTTCAGCCCCAGGAGATCCTTGAGTTCTACCGGGATCTGACAGAAGTGTCGGGCTTTGCCCTGGAGACCGCGGGTTCCCTGAAGGGAGGCCGCAAGATCTGGGCGCTGGCGCGCACCGGACAGTCCACGGCGCTCAAGGGCAAGGACGTGAGCAATGCCTACATCCTGCTCGCCACTGCCTGTGACGGCACCATGGCCACCACAGCCCAGTTCACCAGTATCCGGGTGGTGTGCAACAACACCCTGGCTGTGGCACTGAACCAGCAATCCACAGGAGCTGTGAAGGTACCCCATCGTTCGGTCTTCGATGCCGACAGCGTCAAACAGCAACTGGGGATCACGGTGTCGTCCTGGGATCAGTTCATGTACCGCATGAAAGTGCTTAGTGAACGCCGGGTGAAACACCACGAGGCCAAGAACTACCTGTTGCGTGTCTTTTCCGACCCCAACAAAGCGGTGACTGGCGCCAACACCAATGAGCGAGCCATGGCCAAATCCCTGTCCCTCTTCGAAGGGGAAGGACGAGGTGCGACCCTGCCATCGGCGGAGGGCACGGCCTATGGTCTGCTGAATGCAGTGACGGAGTTCATCGACCACGAGCGCCGCGCCCGCAGCGTGGATTCCCGGCTGGATTCCGCCTGGTTCGGCCAGGGGGCGACAATCAAGCGCAAGGCGTTGGACGAAGCCCTGCTGATGGTGGCCTGAGGGGTTATTCCGTTATCCAAGGCTCCTCCCCGTAGCTTTCCCATCCCTTTACTTCCACTACCCACGTCAGTCCCTTTCCCTTCGCCCTCCTCCAGCACAGACAACCCCGACAGCGGCTGACGCTGTCGGGGTTGTTGCTGTTGGAGCTGTGGCAGAGAGGACGGGACTACCAGGAGAAAAGACCATGACCATACCCACGAAACGTAACAACACTGAAAGTCGAAGACCGGCTCTGCGGCTGGTTTCCACCCGTCAGATGCCCCGCGAAGACTGGCTGGCGGTGCGCAAGCGAGGCATTGGCGGTAGTGATGCCGCTGCCGCCGTCGGGCTCAACCCTTACCAATCCGCTCTTGAGCTGTGGCTGATCAAGACCGGCCGTGATGCTGGCCTGCCCAAGGCCGATGCTGAGGATGACAGCTCGCCGCTGTACTGGGGCAACATCCTGGAACCCATCGTGGCTGCCCACTACACCAAGCGCACCGGACGCAAGGTGCGGCGGGTCAATGCGGTGCTCCAACACCCGGATCCTGACAAGCGCTGGATGCTGGCCAACCTGGACTATCAGGTGGTGGGCGATAGCGACGTCCAGGTACTGGAGTGCAAGACCGCCGGAGAATACGGCGCCAGGCTGTGGCGAGATGGAGTGCCGGAGTATATCCAGTGCCAGGTTCAGCACCAGCTGGCGGTGACCGGCAAGTCGGCCGCGGATGTCTGTGTCCTGATCTGTGGGCAGGAGATCCAAATCCACCGCATTGAGCGGGATGAGGCTTTGATCGCCAACCTGATCGGGCTGGAACGTCGCTTCTGGGATTGTGTGGTGAATGATACGCCACCCCCGGCAGATGGCACCGATTCGTCCGCCAGAGCGCTGCAGTGCCTCTTCCCCCAGGACAACGGGGAGACACTGGACTTCGCCACCAACTCCCAACTCTGCGCGATGTTCGATGCCCTGGTGTCCACCCGGGAGGAGATCGCCGAGCTGGAGCGAGTGGAGCAGGATCTGAAGCAGACGCTGCAACAGACCCTGGGTGACGCCACCAAGGCGGTATTCCATTCCGGCTTTGTCACCTGGAAGCGCAGCAAGGACAGTACCGGCCTGGATACGGCGGCGCTGCTGCGGGATCACCCCGATGTGCTCGAACGGTATCCCCTGATCCGACCCGGTAGCCGTCGCTTTCTGGTACGAACCTGAATCCAGGGCAGTCAGGCATCGTCACCGATAGCTGCATTACCACGCACCATTCCCTCCCCCTGGAGCCTTGCCGGTGTCGGGACTGCCCCGCACCGGCCTTTTTATGTCCCCAACACCGGCTTTGACCGGTTATCCATTTTCCATACCGTCCATTCTTACTATGAGGAACACCACCATGATCAAAGGTCTCGCTATTACCCCGCCCGTGCTGGGCAGAATCAGTATCGGCCGTGTCGTCGAGAAGAACGGCAAGCGCTTGCCGGAGAAAGACGACCAGTTCACTCTCACCAGCCTATTGCAGACGCCCGAGGGATGGATCAAACATCCCCTCGATGAGCAGTTGCGCCAGCAAAAACCTCACGGCAAGTTGCGGGAGATCCCCGTAATGCTGCTGTTCAACGATCCCGACCTGAATTTCCGAGCCGCCTACACCCTGTTCGACCGCAGCAATGGCCGACCGGTGTGTGCCGGAGATGGGATCACCTGCCGGCGCCATACCGCCGATGGCATGTCCACCCTGCCCTGTCCCGGCCCCAACCTCTGCACACTGGGGACGGGCGGGCGCTGCAAGGCCTATGGGCGGCTGAACGTGCGCATTGGTGACGATGACAGCCTGGGCACCTTCATCTTTCGCACCACGGGCTTTAACAGCATCCGCACCCTGATGGCACGGCTTGCCTACTTCGAGGCGGTGTCCGGGGGGCTGTTGGCCTGTTTGCCGCTGGAACTGAAGTTGAGGGGCAAGAGCACCACCCAGAGTCACCGGGCGCCCATCTTCTTTGTGGACATTGGCGTGCGCGACGGCATGACACTGGAGGATGCCATTGCCGAAGCACGGACCACCCATGAGCAGCGTCTGGCGTCTGGGTTCAACCAGGCAGCCCTGGATGAAGCAGCGCGTCTGGGCTTTGCCAATGCCGCGTTCGAGGAGGATGACGAGGAGGTGCCGGCCATTCTGGAGGAGTTTTACAACGACAGTGCCGGTGAGGCGAGCCAGGACGGAGGCACAGCATCAGCCGCCCCGGTTTCTGGATCCCCCGACGGGCAGGTGGTTGGTCAGGCAGGCACACCCACCCTGGCGGCCAAGCTTCAGCGCAAGGCCAACGATGCCATTGAGGTAACGCCCCAACACAGCCAACTGGCCACGGAGGAGTGAGGCCACCCGTGGCCCCGTGCCGTATCCACTGCCAACGGCAGACATAACCCCTGTCACCCCGGCGGGGGTGGCAGGTCACTTGAGGACGCAATCATGAAGCAAAAAGATGAAGTCAACGACTGCCGGGCCTATGCCATCCGGGCCGGCGATTCCGATACCCTGCGCCTGATGAACGAGGACGATGTACTGGCCACGGCGAGATCTATCATGGAATCCCGTTTCCAGCGCAGTCACTACCTCACCAGCCCCGATGTTACCCGGCAGTATCTGACCCTGAGTTTGGCCAATGAGCCTCGGGAGGTGTTTGGCCTGGTGTTACTGGACACACGCCACGGGGTACTGGGGCTGGAGATCCTGTTTCAGGGTACGATTGATGGTGCTGCGGTCTACCCCAGGGAGGTGGTCAAGCGGGCACTGGACGCCAATGCCGCTGCAGTCATCCTGGTGCACAACCATCCCAGCGGCAACCCAGAGCCCAGCCGGGCGGATCAACTACTGACCGAAAGGATCTGCAAGGCCCTGGAGACCGTCGAGATCCGGGTACTCGATCACCTGATCGTGGCGGGCAGTGGGGTGGTGAGCTTTGCGGAGCGGGGGCTGCTCTTAGGGTGACCAGAGGCGGAAGCGTTGCTCTGCGCCACCCCCCCCCCTTGGAGTGCGTCTCGCCATAAGCCCCCTT
>Ga0265293_10001607_pt1 | contig 48555 bp, 41 predicted proteins | sample Munlanlewell138R_FD_192505 | JGI IMG/M metagenome (GOLD analysis project Ga0265293, IMG submission 192505) | Leachate microbial communities from a municipal landfill in Southern Ontario, Canada - Leachate well 138R | ecosystem: Engineered > Solid waste > Landfill > Unclassified | place: Canada... | reverse complement strand
TTAAAGTATCCGAATAAGAACCGCTTGCGTCAAACTTGTTGGCGCTGGCTTTAACTGTCAGAATCGCTGATTGCGAGCTGGTGGAATAAGCGCTGCTCAAAAGATTCTGCGAACTGGCCGCTACGGATCCTACTACGTCTCCGCTTACGTTAAAAGGAGAAAGAATCGTTAAAGTCGCCGAAGTTGCCTGCGCGCCGTAGGCATCAGTTCCGTCTCCGGCAGCGGAGCAAGTAGTGGTGGCTGCTGCAGCAGGAGTGGCAATCGTTCCACCGTTGCTGCCGTTTAATCCTCCGTTCGTGCCTTCAATAGTAACTGAATAGCCATCGCTACTATTACTGCTAAGAGTCAAACTGGAAGTGGCCGAACCGATGCTTACATTCCCGGAGGCATCAACCAACGTTCCCAAATCCGTGGTAGTCGGAGAAACGGCAAAACTCACCCATTCTTCTATGGTTGCCGAAACGCTTACAGTTTCAGAAGCATTAGCAAAATTAGGCAAAGAAACTATTCCAGATAAAAGCAATACTGCAAATAAAACGGAAAACAGTCCTGCACCGGCAAAAATTGTATTTTTATAAACCATTTTCTTGTTTTCTTCAGCTTGATTAATAAACAAGCCAAAAAATATTTATATTTTATAATGGATAGACCTTTGAATAATCTAAAATAAGTATAACATAAAAATTATTTGCAAGATTGTGGATAACTCTGCCCCGATTTTTTAAGCTTTCTATCCAGTTTATTCGTTATTTTTTAGAAAATAAAATGAAATTCATGGGCTCCTCTCCGTTGGAACTTTAACCGCTGAAAATTATTAGATAGTTTCTATTTCTTAATCAGCGCCAATATGGCCTTGCCTATCCTCTTTCTCAAGACCAGCGCCAAAACCGCAATAATAAATAACGGAAGCCAAAATTTCCAGGCGAATACGGCAAAAGAAAATTTTTGCGTTGATCCTGAATTTTCTCCCGATACAGGATTTATTCCCTGCATTGTCACCTCCGCCTGATATTGCCCGATAAAGAAATTATTTAAGAAAAAACTTGATATTGAGGCGGGCAGCCACTTCAAGTATCCAGGCATTTCAGGCAAAAATTCGGACTTAAACAATCTCGTTCTCCCGGGTAAAATGGTTTTTTGGCTAAGGTCGGTCTCTCCTGCTTTGTTGCCAAAAATATCATAAATAACTATTTTTCCTGAAGATTTAAGGTGATAGTAATCGTTGTTTTTAATTTTTACGGAAAAAGAAGAAGGCGTTTTTTCCGCAAAAGGCAAGGCTGAAGAATTATAAGCGCTTTGGACGGAAGCCGCTCCCCTTGAAGAAAAAACGCCGGCAATCTTTTCCAAGGCCTCCGCTCTTTCTTCTTTGGGAATGGAAAATTCCACTATTTGCAACCCAGAAAATTCTTCCTCGCTGTCTATTGATAAATTCTTTACTGAAATTAAAAATAAAACGCCGACAACGGGAATGGCTTTGGGCCGGCCTTCTTTAAAGTAGTAAGAAGGCATTTGAGGCTCAAAAATCATTACATTATAATATCCTCCCCTTTCCGCTTCATTGGGAATGGAAAAGCTAAAACTAACCTCTCTTTTTTCCTTCCCGGATAAAATTATTTCGGAGTTATCAATGCCGAACCATTGGCTGGAAACGCTTTCGGCTTCGCTAAAAATCATCTCTCCCGTATCGTCAAGAGCGTTAAAGTCGGCCATCCTTATTTTAACCGGCATTGCCAAATCGCTTAAATTTTTAATTTCCAGATTGTAATCAAAGCTCTCTCCCGGAAAAACATCCAATTCATATTTTTGAGGACTGACCGACAAGCCAATAGAATCTCCCCCGGCGAAAACCGAAAAAGGGATAAAAAGTAAAGATAATAAAATTACGGAAATCTTTTTGAACATATATTATTTAATTCAAAATGAAAATATCAAAAATCAAAATGACAATTTAAAATATTAAAATTATTTTCCCGAATCTAATATCAAATGTCAAAATCCAAATGTCAAATCAAATCCAAAGCTCAAAATCTAAAAACTATTTCTTTCTTGAATTTAAAATAGAAGAAAATATCAAACACAATTCGTGGGCTTCCTGCCAAAGATTTCTACATTTGCTTGCTTGGATAGGATTCGCCTTGGCAATCATTCTCAACCAATGTGTTGTTTCTTTCGCTTCTTTTTTGCAGAGCGCTATCTTATGCTGAAAATCTTTCTTTGATTCCGCACCGTCAGCTTCCATATAATTTGCACCTACGCTAGTACCCGAACGGACTATTTGGCTTATAAGCGGACGGTTTAACGCTGTTTCTGGCAAGCTACCAGCAAATTCAATGATTTCCTCTCCCAACTTAGCTGTCCTTTCCCCTAAATCATATTGCTTTTCGGTTTTTGGATTTTGGATTTGATTTGACATTTGAGCTTTGAAATTTGAAATTTTATCTTTGATTTTCGTTTGGAATCTTGGTCATTGAAAATTTAATGAAAATTGAAAATTAATCGTTAGGGTTTTGTTGGACATTGGTCATTGGGATTTGGGATTTTATTATTAGTAGTTGACGGTGCACAAATAATATACCGTCGTATTGTATTCTCCGTCGGCATATTCGCTCTTGGCTGAAACCTTGTAAGTAATTGTTGTTGTAGCGCCAAAGGCCGTAGTCGTGCTGTCTCCCACTATATCTCCCGGAGCGGTCGTGGCAAATCCGGCATATTTTGTCGCATCGGTAAAACGGTTGGCATCACCCGTTCCTCCTAAGGTTGTATCATTTGTTGTATAACCAAAACCGCAATAACTATCATTATCTTCGCAATTGGTACCCCAAAGCGCCGGAGTGGAATTGGCATAATCCCAACGGTTGATATAATTGCCGGTTGCTCCCAGCCTCAAACGGCCGTCGTTGCTGGCATAAGCCGTTATGGAATATCCGCCGGGATAAGAAGTCGTCGCCGAAAGAATTGTTGCGCCGGTTCCGGTCCAGTTATTTCCGGCTGACAAAGTGCCTAAATTAACCGAAGCCGAATCAATGGAAAACTGCAAATCAGAAGCCATGCCGACATACCATGATCCGTTTTCCGGCATTTCATTAACGCTGGAATAGGGGGTATTCATCGCGCCTATCGCGTCTCTTTGCCAAGATTCCGATATGCATTTATCCACGCCTAACGATTCGCTGCTGGAAGCGGAAGTGATATAAGAACTGCCGTAGTCATTGAAATAATTATAAGCTGAAAATCCCGCGCCGGAAGACACCGCCAAATTATATTTGTAATAAGTCGTTTCAGCCGCGGTCTTTTGGTATTCTCTTATTCTTATCGCCAAGCTGCTGTTCGGCTGCGGATTTTTTCCGTCCGCGCCGGAGTCGGTCGTGGTAGAAGAAACAGGACCTATCCAAGCTGATCCGCTATGCTGGTAGATAACAGCCGTGCTGCTGGCTTCAGAGATCGTAATTCCTTCTCCATCAGTATCAACATTTCCGCTCTCGTTATCCTTGTCAACCAAATGCGCCCCCAAATACCAATCAACATTTAAAACTCCGGTAGAAGTAACGGTTTCATTATTTAAGATCGTATTGATTACCGTCGTAGTGCCGTTTACAAAATCAATATAGCCAAGACTGGCTTCCTGGATTATTGTTTCGGATCCTGAATTATTATTAAAATTCCATGAACCGCTAGCCGGAGCATAACTAACGGTCGTAATGTCATCTGAAGAGGTCCCTCCTCCTTTAATTTCCAAATTATCGCCATTATCTATTGTTATCGCCGCGCCGGAAGCAAGAGTCAGTTGGCATTGGCGGTTTGCGCCGGGCGTGCCGTCAAAATCATTGGCGTAACTTAAATAATCGTTGGCATTGGTATGGAAATCTCCCCAGATATAAGCAGAACCGTCGGCGTTATTGTGGTCCATGGAATATAATGATCCGGAAGCATCAACCGTATAGGAAGACGAGGAAGAATTCCATATTCTTATATCGCTATTTTCTCCAATTTTTAAACCAGAGTAAACTTCTTGGTCCTGGCTCTTGGAGCCTATCGTATAACTATTTCCGTTATTAAGATATAGAACAGAATCAGAATTCCATGTAGTTATTGACGGAACAGAGTTTCCAATACTGTATTGTCCCCCTACTTCAATTGTTTTAGAGGCGCTCAATTCAAAAGCAGCAGCATTAGTAATAGACCAGTTATTAGTCGATGTTGTATCGTTGGCAACAATCCATCCTCCCGAAATATTATCAAAGACAACATTATAAAAAGAAGAGTTTCCTGCATCTATCGTCTTTCCTGTCGAGTCCGCATCAAAAGTTACGGTACTGCTTGAATGGGTAAAGGTTCCGAAGTTAGTCCAATTTCCAGCCACAGCAAAAGACGAAGAAGTAGGAGCAATAAGAGCAGAGCTCGTTGAAATCAAAACACTGCCGTTTACATCAATAGAAGGATTTTGAGCAGCACTGTCCAAGTGAACCCCGTCCGTCCCGTTGCCAAGAATAAAGTCATGATTAACTGTAATATTTTGGCCTCCTGTCGTGCCAAGCGTATAAGTCGGAACATTATAGAAAACAATATTGTCCTCATAAAGAAGACTATGGCTGCCATCAGCCCAAGTGCTGCCGCCGTAAATATTGTCTATGCTCGTGCTGCCAGTATTAATTCCGGTGTTATTAACAAATAAAGCATCATCAATCCATATCTTTATATACCCGTTCGAAGAGTCAACATAGTCCTCTCCCTTAATATGATACCAATGATCTTTAGAAAGATAAGTTCCTCCGTCCGTCCAATGACTAGATCCGATAGAGTCCCAATAAGTATAAGTAAGTCTTATATTTCCCCAGTCTTCTATCAACATAGAAAATCTGTCGTTCCAAGAATTATCGGTAAAGCCCATTATATTAATTCCACTGGCCGTTCCCCAATCAAAATCAGAAGGAATATATAGATAAAAATCAACGATAGATGTTTTTGCTTGCCCAAGGTAATCTTCCTCTACTTTTGCGTACCCGTCTTCCCCTCCAACTTTAAATCCCATACTGTAGGTTCCGGCATAGGCTTGAGTAGAACTAGCTTCCAAAATACTGCCGCTGGAAGTAAAAGCTCCATCCCAAAGACTAAGATTGCCAGTTTCAAAATCATCGGAAAATGCCAGATAGGGCTGTAGTTTCAAATCATAATAATTCGTCGCGGCAATGTTGGCGTCCCAAGCAGAAGAGTAATAAAGAACAGAAGTTTGAGAATTAAAAGTACCGTTCACTGTAAAAGGAGTTCCTTGTCCGGCCAAATCCCAAGTAGCGCTTCCTGCGTTCAAAGTTTGATTAGAAGCAATGGTCAGACTATTGCCGATTAAAATATAATCTGATCCCGGATTGGTCGTAGTCGCCTCATTCCCGTCTCCAAAAATCAGATCATAAAAACGCCAAAGAGTAGATCCTCCAAAATTGCCGGTACCTCTCACCAAAAAACTGCTTGTCCCTGTCCAATATAAAACTCCGTCGCCTGTCACGTCTCCTCCCTGGACGGCCATATCATAACTGGAAAGAGCCGTGCCTGCGGTTATGGTCAGATCGTTCGTCGTTGTTGCCGCATCCTGGAAAGTCCACTCTCCGCCGGAGCCGTTGAAGGTCAGATTGTAGAACGGATTTTCATTTACCGTAATAGTCTTGCCCGTAGTGGTTGCTGTAAATTGGACGGTGGAGCTTGCGCTGGTGAATGTTCCTCCTGTTGCGTCCCAGTCTCCGGAAACGGAAATTGTTTGAGTGGAAGTGGCAATAAAGGTTCCGTTGATATCAACACCCGCCAAAGAGATTGCTCCGGAAACATCTCCGACCGAGAAAGTGTCCCCTGTCCAAACAAAGAATTCGGTGGAAGTGGAATTGACGGTCAGGGTTCCGGCTCCGGCATTGGCGGTATATAGCATGTATGTGGCATCATCGTCCGTGTCGTATTGGTCAAGGTCGGTGATAGTTATCGGGCCGTCATCCTCGTGGCGGACGATGATGTGGTTTTGGTAAATATCTAACCCTGCGACATCTCCCGAGCCCAAATACCTTGTGACGGTATTTCCCAATTCCGCGGCGTTGGAAGTATAAACGGTCAGGACAGTGGAGGTAGCAGGCTGGGAAACACCGACAAAGGCATACGAGCCATCCATGGTAGACACTGTTGTTGAAGCTGTCCAAACCCCGTCTATCGCCAAATTAATGACCGAACCAACGGTGGAGGTTGTGCTGCCTTCGTCGGTGAACACGGTGCCGGAAACGGTAGCGCCAATAGTGTTAAAATTATCAAACCATGCTTCACCGGGAGAATCGACAGACCCGATTTCATAAGTCTCCAAAATAATCCTCATGTAGTCAGCCCCAAAAGAATCGCTGAAATTCCCTAATTCGTACCAATCAGAACCATTAGCTGAATATTCACCATAAATAATCCCTCCAGATCCTCTTACTCTCCACCAACTCATAGCCGAATCATTGTAAGCAATGCTGGCTACTAATGAACTGCTTCCAGATATTACTTTATAAAATTCTAAATCACCATTGTAATGATCGATATAAAATCTATTATCATAATCGTTTCCTAAAATAAAATCGAAAGTTGTTTTAATATTGGAATTGCATACTTGCTTGACATTAACGTAAACGCTTGAGTTGGTTAAGTCGTAGTTACCCGAAGTATATAAAATTGGCGACGATCCGTCAGTATTTGGTGCTGGTGTTAATATTATCTTCTGCCCGTTCTCGATAACGGTCCCAGTTCCTTCTTGTATTGTCCATATAGAGCCATTAATAGAATTATCATCAAAATTGTCGCTCACTTTTTCACTAGGAGTAGCATTAAAATTATCAATAATCATTGTAGTTGTCGCTGATTCTTCTTGCCAAGTTCCGGCACTAATTTCAGCATACATTGAATCTATGCCAAAAGAGAGAGAGGCAGTCGATGTGCTGGCAACGTTATTCCAAATGATACCATCGGCCGACCTGCTAAAGTAAACCGTTCCGCCTGATTCCAAAATTTTCAACCATCTATGGCTGATAGAGCTATATTCCTCTATCGCTAAATTAGTATTAACGTTTCCAACTCTTTTACTATAATAAACTGTCCCGGCACTGTTTAAGATAGATAAACCATTTGCCGAATCGACAAAAAGTTGTAAAGGATAAGCTTCGTAAGACGAAAGAGAGTTATTTCCAGAAGCGATCCATTCCACAAGAGCGAAAGAATCGGTTAAATCATAATATCCCGTCGAATCAATGGCAACATAATTTCCCGAAAGGATTGTTGAGAGCTCTAATTCCTGATTCTGCTCCAAAACTTGAGTTGAATTAGTTCGTATCCATTTTTCCTCGTCAAACGAATTATCGTTAAAATTATCGATTAGAGTGTTTATTTTCGGATACATTTCACAGGAATCTCCTGTTAGGCTCCACTTGGTATTATTTCCAGAGTCAGTAGAGTTGGTGGCTGTAATCGTCTCCGTACTCCCCGTGGCATTGCTGTCCTGGACATCAACATAGTCAACGGTAGAAGTGCCGGTGACATTTAAGAACCACTCTGTGCCGGGGTTGGTTGATCTTAGCTTCATCATTGTGCCGCAAGCCGAACCGTTCAAGGTCAAAGTTCCTTCAACGGTGGTGCTGGCCGCAGTGGTGGTTGTAAATTCCAAGGTCTTGCTCGCTGTGTTGGAGAATAAATTATAGAAGGTAGTGGCGCCCGAGAAAGTGGAAGTGCCGGAACCATCGAAAGTTACAGTGCTCGATGAATGAGTGAATGTTCCAGTATTAGACCAATTGCCGGCCACGGTGAAGCTGGACGAGGTCGGAGATATAAAAGTTGAATTAGCGGTGATAGTCACATTCCCGTTCACGTCAATAGTTGGGTTATAGGTAGCGGCTGTAACAGCCATCGTGTCGCTGGCATTGCCGATTATCAAATCGTTGTCGATGGTAAATATTTGGCCAGTGGTAGTGCCGAGGGTATAGGTAGTCGGAACAGTATAAGTTACTTCTAAATAAGGATCTTGAGATCCGGCATATTCAGAAAAAGTTGTGACAACATAATTATTAGTATCATTTATAATAACGTGATCCTCTATATCATGTCCTTGCCTCATTCCAAGTAAAGTATATCCATCCAGCGATACCCATTCTATCCCTCCGCTATTTAAATCGAAGGACAGGTATCTTTCTGGAGTAGCAGAGAGATCTGAAATATCAATTCTGTCTCCACTGTCAATCCCTTCTATTGCGTCATGAGTACTTCCACAATTATTGAAATCGTTCGCAGTAAGAGACGTATTGCTCTCTTGGGACGTCTGGACAAGAGTTAAATAATCTTTGCCGTCATTGTCATTTCCTTGTCTACTAACCATCCAAAAATAAAAGGTTGCAGAGTTAAGAGTTGCCAAATCGTCCAGCCCTGAAGTATCAATAGGATAAAAAACACGATAAATTTGGTAATATCCGACCTGAGCTTGGCTCTCGCCAACATATATCGGCTCAAGAGAATCTGTATAGTCAGCTGTCCCGGCCGTCGCATTATGTACGGCATCCCATCCGGCTGAATATCCTTTTTTTACATAACCATCCCCTTCTCCTGCATAGTAGCTCATCGTATCATCGGTAAATACTGGATAATTCGCTTCCTCTAAAAACTCTTTATTTATAATCTTAGTTAAATAAATTTTTCCTTGTTCTTGCGAAATTATTACACTAATCGATTCTCTTAAATCCCCGCTGTCCCATATCTTGAAATCCCTAAACCAAGATTTTTTTAGTTTTTCTATAATCAGACTTTGCGATGTTGTTAAGGGTTCGCTGCCGTCCCAAGTGAAGCTATTTCCCACTCCTCCTAATTCTAAATCTAGACTTGATTGGAAATTAAGCCCTCCGTCAGAGATAATCTCAAATTTAAAATTCAGATCTTGATCCAAATTCTCCGGCTTATTATGAATAACCACTAATTTATCAAAACCTTCATTTCTGGCTTGAATAACTAAATCTATCCCTTCGGCAAAAGCGTTAGGATAAATTAATTTTTTATTATTCCACGAATCATTTTCATCGGTAATCAACTGACCTTCAATATGTCCGACATCAACCGCCTTGAAACCGATTTTTTCCTCAGGAAAATTTTGCTCTTCTAAAGTCTTTGGGTCAAAAATAAAAGTATTAATAAAACTAAATACTCCATCCGCATATTTTGGAAGCTCCAATTGATAGTTGGCGGCTCTCATCTCCCATCCATAATTATTTGGAATCAATGTTGTATCGATTTTCTTAAATTGGTCTTCTCCTTTGCTTTTATAGTTGATGTGGCCTATATGGAATTGACCAGTGAAGGTGCCGTCACCGTTAGCAAATATATTAGTATTTAGATTTTTTCTTTCGAAAACAGATTCTCCTCTCGGCGGATCAATCAGGTGCAGATTGTAGTAAGAAGCCTGAGGAATGTTAGTGTCCTGGTCAGTGGTAAATGCAATGGTTGAGGTCTGGGCAATGAAGGTTCCGTTGATAATAAAGGGGACACTGGTAGTGGAATAGCCCTGGATGTCAAAAATGCTTCCGCCGGCATTAAGGATTTGATTAGAGGCAATGGTCAGGTAATTGGAAATGGTGGTGGTTGCTCCGCTGGCGGTGTTGGTGGTGGTAGCTGTTCCGGATCCGTCACCAAAGGTTAAGTTATAGAAAGTCCAGCCGGTTGTTCCTCCGAAGCTGCCTTCTCCGTCCACTAAGAAAGTGCCTGCTGTCCAGTTTAAGGTTCCATTGCCGGTTACGTCCCCGCCAAGCACGCTCATGTTGTTGCTTGAAGAAGCAGTCCCTGCGGTTATGGTCAGATCGTTAGTCGTTGTTGCCGCATCCTGGAAAGTCCACTCTCCGCCGGAGCCGTTGAAGGTCAGGTCGTAGAAGGGGCTGCCGCCGGAGAGAACTTCGCTGCCAGTCTCATTGGAAATAAATTGGACGTTCGAAGATGCAGAGTTAAAGGTTCCCAAATTATACCAGCTGTCGGAAACGGAAATGGTTTGCGTTGAAGTAGCAGTAAAGGTCCCGTAATTTTCCAAGTCGGCGATGGACACCGCTCCTCCTGCTCCTCCAGTCTGAAAGGTCTTGGCGGTCATGACGTAAAAAGCGGCAGTTGAGGAAGCCGTCAGAGTAGCCGGAGTAGAACTGGCGGTATAAAGAATGTACTCGTTGTTGCTCTGATCATACTTGTCCAGGTCAGCGATGGTAATCGGGCCGCTGTCTTCGTGGCGGACGATGATGTGGTTTTGGTAAATATCTAACCCTGCGACATCTCCCGAGCCGGAATATCTTGTGACGGTATTTCCCAATTCCGCGGCGTTGGAAGTATATATAGTAAGCACGGTGCCGGTAGCCATGGTGGCGGTTCCGGTATCCAAGGTATATGAACCATCAGTGGTAGATGCCGTTGTTGAAGCTGTCCAAACCCCGTCTATCGCCAAATTAATGACCGAACCAACGGTGGAGGTCGTGCTGCCTTCGTCGGTAAACACGGTGCCGGAAACGGTGATGCTTGAAGTGCCGGAAGAAGTTGCTTCGGGGAATTGAATAACCTGTAAGGCCCAATCTCCTGGCTGTCCGTAAAAGCTTCTCCAATATTGTACATTATCGGCTGCGCTTAAATAATAATTCCACATCGGCCGGGGGAAAGCCGTTGCCGATCCAGTACAATCATGAGTGGAAAAAAGTCCCGTTGCAGTAGTGCTGGCTACGGTATTTATAGTTTCATTTACTGTCTGCGGCGCGGTTGAACCGGCCGGATGCTCCGTTCCGCTTCCGGTAATACTGTCTATGTGTTGAACCGTCAACTCGCTGTTCTGAATAACATTAGCAATAACATAATAATTTTTTGTACTTACATTGTCCGCTCCGGTTCTCAACCTGAAATAGATCTCGTCCGAATCTTTTGGCCAAGTGTTCCACCCTTGTTCTTCCAACCCTTCCTCTCCATTTCCGGTACGATAACTGCTTATTATAAAAGCCTTTGTCCAATCGCTGACATTATTGATCGTCTCCGTCTCATTGGCCGCAGCCGCGCTAAACTTGTGGCTGATGTTGTTTTGCACAGTCCAATTGGATCCGGTAAATTCAACTACGGCCACCGATACGTAAGTGGTGCCGCCTGTTCCTTCTCTCTTTAGTCTTACATAATTCGTTCCTTCGGACTCGTACATTTCAGCTGTAACCGTCATATCATCAAAATCCACTGATACTCCCGTATTACGAATACCAGTAACAAAAGGGACGCAATTATTTATATTTGAAATGCCAGAGACCGTTTGGTCCTGCTGGCCGGATGCCATAGTAATATGATCTTGATAACGGACGATAAATTCGTTTGCTCCTCCCGGAGATCCAGTATATTCCCAAACTTCCCAAGCGGTTCTATAATCTGCGTTTTCTCCCGTAGATTCGCGGTAAACTGTAATCTGATTAGTTGCGGTTAATAAAATGCTTGCTCCCACATCATCATTGTTTTTGGTTGCCGTGCTGCCGGCAGACAAGCCTCCCGACTTCATAACCACGTCCGTCAGCCGAGCGAAAGCGCTGGAAGTCGCCGAGACGCTGTCTATGTTGACAGCTAAAGAATCTTCGCTTGCGCCAAAATCAGTAATATTCCTCTGCACTTTAACATCGTATCCTGTCGCGTCAGAAGCGATCTGCCACTGGCGAATTTCTTGAAAAATAATTTGGCTTTTTCTCTCTGCCGGCTTAGCCAAGCCATCAGCATCCGAAACGAGAACACCGGTATTCGCTAATTTTTCCATCCCCATGGGTCCTAAGAAATAAATATAAGGGCTGATATCGGGTGCATTAAAAGCATAATCAATTTCAATAGTATCTCCTTGTTTCAAAACAACATTACTCCATATAAGCTTTTTTTCTTTGTTGCTTATATTTAAAACTCGGAAATTGGAATTTGAAACATTTTCACTCTCTTCAAATTTTATATTTTGAATTTTATTGTTCAAAATTTGGAAGTTCGCCGGCACTGTTTCTACTATCTCTCCTTTAAAATCCTCATTGGCTTTGATTGTTAATTTCATTTGATAATCGGCCGGAGGAAAAATCCTGCTCGGACCGATTCTTTCAATATCAAAAGGAACCCAATCCCTTGCTTCAAACGAATCGGCTATGGCGTATTCGCCGTTGGCGGTTCTTGCCGTCAATTTTATTTTATATTCTCCCTTCTGCCCGACATCGTAATAAGCGAAATAATCCGGAACATCAACCACATTATTGGCTCCGCACTTTCCGCTGTAATAAATATCTCCCCCTCCCGATGCCGGCAAATATTCTCCGCTATCCAAAGATTTCTTTAAATTACCGGAAAGGCCGGGCAGATAAACTTCATTTCCTTGTTCGTCAAAAGCGGGAGGATCCATCGGAGCCGCATAAGCCGTCCCCATCAGTAAATTTTGCGATATATTTTTTTTAATTTTGCTTAATAAGTCTTCCGGCTCCGCGTCAGAAATATTTTGGCTCTCTTCTAAAGTTTCTTTTTTCATACTGTCCCCCTCCTCTGCTTTCACTTCATAGCCGCTATCAACATCTTCGGTTATTTGCAGATTTTCTTCCGGCGGCTGAACGCCTTCTAGCGGTTCTTGAGCTTCAATATCTGCAAATTTCTCAATGGCATCAGCTTCTCCTTCTTGAACCGGCAACAGATTCTCCGAATCAATATTGTCATCGGCAGTAGCTTGAGATTGGCTCTCTTCGGTCAAGATGCCGGCATCTTCAATATCTTTATCTTTTTCCTGCGAGCTGTCTAAATCCGCTTTTTCAGGCTGGAAAAAATCAATTTCTTCTTCGGAAGAAGAATCTTCTTGCTGCTCTTCTTTTTCTTCCGGCTCAACATAACTTTCTTCCAAACCAACCGATTGGCCCGCAGAATTAAATTTATCGCTATCTTCCTTAAAAGATTCTTCCGCTTGCTCATCTTTTTCCTCAAAATCTTCTGATTCTATTTTCTCTAGAGGATTTTGGCTGGCTGCAATAAATTTACCGGGTCCGTCTGTTTTTAAAATAGTTTTTGAGCCGTCGGGCGCGATGATTTCCAATTCCAATTCGGCGTCGCAGACAGTATTTCCTTCCTCGTCCAATACTCCCATTTGAAGATAAGCTTTTTCTCCGGGAGAATATATTGACTTATTGCTGTTGACAACCAAAACGCCCCAAGTGAAATCCTGCTCTAGACTGTAAGTTTTTCCGTATTTTTCAACGCTTAATTTAAAAGTATGCAATCCCGGCTTAAAACTTTCCGGCCTGGAAATTTTGATTGTTTCCCCTCCGCTGTTTTTATCTTTTTCAAATTCCTTTCCTTCTTTTAAATTTCTTTTTTTCTCCGAAGGGCCGATCAGAGCCGCTTTGATTTGCGTTTCGGTTTCGGCCTCTTGTCCGTTAAAAGTTGAAACGGCGCTGGCAAAAAGCTTCTGCGCAAAACCGATTTTTTGCTCCTTCAAATCCCTTAATTCAAAAACCGGCTCTTCGCTGGCGGCCCAATCTTTCTTTAACGCCACCAACTCAAAATCTTCACTCAACGGCTCTTCATTATATTCAGCCTCAACCCAAAAACTGTCCAAATAAACCGGCGAAGCAAGGTCTCCTCCGGCGGCTCCTTCAATTTTAATTTGAAGGTTTTCAATATCTTCCCAAGAATTTAAAAACGGAGCCTCAAGAGAAAGATGCCCTCCGTTTGAGTTGTTTGAAAAATAATCCTGGGAAAGGGAATAAAGCTTAATCCACTCCTCTCCGTCCAAAGAATACCAAATAATCACTTTATCATCCGGATTGGGAAGTATTGTTTCTTCTTTGCTTTGTTCAAATAATTCTTGATCGGTTTGAGGCTGCGCCTTTGGCTGCGGGTTTTCCTCTTTTTCTTGATTTTCTTCTTTTTCTAAGTCTTTCGCTTGCTCATCTTTTTCTTTTTTTTCTTGCTCTGCCTCGCTTTCAAGTTGAATTTCTTCTTGGCCAAGACCGGCGTCAGCTGTTAAATTTTTCTCCTCGCCGGATTCTTTCTCTTGGCCTTGGCTTTCAGGCTGTTCCAATTGTTCTGCTTCTTCTTCCTGTTTTGGGTCTTCTTGGCTTAATTCTCCAGTATACTCAACCGGCTGCTCTTGGCCGTCTTCTTCCTCTCCCGCATATTCTTCCTCTTTCATTCCTTCTTCTTGTCCTCCCGTTTCGCCTTCCGTTGCCGGCAAGGCTATCGGTTCCGGCTGATCTTCTTCAAAAGAGCCGGCGTCCTTTTGCGCCTTGGCTATCTGCGGAGCTTGCTTTTTGAAAAATCCGAAAGCTCCTTTAATCTTTTCCCAAAAACCGCCCTGTTTGGAGCCGGCGGAAATTTGGCTTTCAATTGGAATAATATCGGAACTTTTCACTCCCGAAGCCAAAGAGATTTTTATCTTGGCGGAAATGAGATTTTTTTGGGAAGCTTCTTTGAAATTTAAAAGTTCACCGGCTTTTGCCGTTGATTTTCCGAATAGATTTTTTATCTTTTCCAAAAAAGAAACTTGCTCCTCTCCCGCATCGGGCAGCGGAACGAAAGACTGCTCTTGAGATTGGTTTTGGGTTTCGGATAAGACTCCTGATTGATTTTGAGGCTGAAGGTCTTCTCCTTGAACTTCCTCTTCTCTTGTTGCGTCCTCTTCTGCCTGCTTTTGCTCTTTTTCGCCGTCTTCAGCTAACAACAGATCTTCCGGCTCCGACTCTTCCTCCGCTTCAGAATAATCCTCGCTTTCCAAGGCCTCTTTCTGCGTGTTATCTTGCTTTGGATTTTCTTCTGAAAAATCGCCGGATTGTTTTTCAACTTCCGAAAATTCGTTTTCTTCTCCGGCGCCGGCTTCTAAAGCAGAATTTTCGCCTGTTTCAGCTGATTTTTCTTCTTCTACGCTTTCTTCCGTTTCAACCGTTTCAGCAGCCGGCTGTTGGATATCACCGGGGCTTTCTTCTTTTTTTTCTTCTGATTCTTTCTTAATTTTTTCTCCGAAATCCTGCATTTCCAAATCAAACTCCGTTTCATTGAAAGAGGAAAGGAAAAGACTTCCCGCTCCGCCGCCATAAACAGCCGAATTCAGCTCGGAAAAATATTCAAGAGTTCCCTTTGGTTCAACATTTGCCGGGCCTATCGCTTTTTTTTCGTTTTTCCACGCTTGATTATCCTTTGGAATGTTTTGGATTTGAGACGGATAAATATTAACGAACTGATTTTGATTTTGGTTTGAATTGGCCAAAACCCATCCGCTCAAAAAAACAATAAGCAAGGCGGCAAAAATTCCGGACTTCGCGATCTTGAAAGAAAAATATTTTTCTTTTTTCCAAAAAGGAAAAGAGAGCGTAACGGGTTTTTGATATTTTCTAGGCGGCTTGCCGTCAAGATATTTTTTAACCGCGTCTTTTGTCGTTACCCAGCTGGCGCCGAAATAAACTTTTTTGCCGCGAATTTTTTCCTGCCTCACCAAATACCCGATGTAATCGGGAGCATATCCTGAAATTGCCGAAGCTTCTTTCAAAGAAAGATATTTTTTAAAAAAATAACGAATGCCGTTTAAAATACCGAAGAACCCTTTTTGAGAAAATTTTTTATTTCTTTCTTCCAAGTATTCCAACAAGTCTTTTTTAGACACTTTCCACGCTTCTTTGGTGTAGATTTTTTTACCGTTGATTTTCCCGTTTCTTATCAGATAAGCGACATGGTCAGCGCTGTATCCAAAATACATCGTCGCATCGCGAGAAGATATTTTTTTAGAGCTTTTTATGTAATTTATCGCCATAAAAATGGTAAGTCTTTTCTGTCTTTGTTTTTCAAGCTTTTTAGCATTTCTCGGCACCCGAGATTAATGTTATTTTAGCATTTTTTTTGATATGTCAAACTGTGGAAAACCCATCCTCGCGAAAAGGCTCAAAAGCATTTTCGCGAGAATGAAAGGACGTTAATTTGCCAAGCAAATTTTACGTCCCCCAATGATTAAAAATTCCTACTAAATTAATTTCCTGCAAGCCCGTATCTGTCTTTTATTATTTCAATTATCCCTTCCGATTAATCGCTTCTCCAGCTTTCGCAGACAAGTATAATACTTGACACTAATTTTAAGCCATAGTATCATAAATTTATAAAGGTTTATTAACCTTAAACTATAATAAACATTAATAAAGATTTATATTATGGCAAGCAAGGAGATTCCTATAAAAATATTAAATATCAGCGTGCCGAAAGACAAGAGGTATTTAACGGTCAAAGAGGTGGCAAAGCTGTTCGGAGTTACTCCTCTCACAGTCAGGAACTGGGATAAATCAGGCAAGCTAAAAGCCTTGAGAAACCCCATTAACAACTACCGCGTTTACCGTTCGCAAGACGTAGAATTATTTCTCCGAAAGATAGAAAAAGAAGGGAAAATATCGCTGGGATGACGACTAAAAAATAGGGTAAAAAAGAACACAAAAGAGAGGGCTAAAACAGCTCTCTTTTTTAATGGAAAGTCAGTAATTTATTTTAATTTAAAATGTAAAAACCAAAATGTAAAATGACAGTGTAAAAATTCAAAAATGAAGTTGACCGATTATGCCCAAAAAATAGTCAAAAACAAAAAATAATTTTAACATTTTAAATTGTCATTTTGATCTTTGATTTTTATATTTTACATTTTTCTAAATCAAATCTTACCATCCTGCTAACCCTTGATAAACAACCCTCTTTTTATTCAAAAAACTTTTTCCATATAAACAAAAAACCGCCTTTTATAGGCGATCTTTTGCGGTCCCGCGATTCAGAGAAAGACTCCGGAAAAAATCCAGGTGGGTGCCCTTATCCGCCTGCCGAAACAAGCTGATATGCAGGCTCCCGTAAAAAGAGCTTTGTGCCGGAATCTTCTTAAAAGCAGGACCTCTCTAAAAACTTTTATTTTCAGAGAGGCTCTGCTTTTTAATTTTAAAAGCACAAGACTATTATTATTATCGCCCTCAAAAGAGAAGAGGTCAAGACTAAAAAAATCAAAATGTAAAATGACAATTAAAAATTTTAAAATTTTGCATTGTGATTTCGTTTGATTTTTGACTTTTACCTTTTAAATTAATTCTCAAAAAAGTAAAAAGATGAATATTGGTTAAATATTCTTTTATCTCTATAAAATTAGTCTCCCCCAATTTAAAAGCGCCCGCAGGCGCTTTTAAAGGGTCTTTTCAGAGGTTTTACAGTCCCAAAGCGGTAATTAGCTGTTTTACTAATGAAACCACCACAGGAGGCGCCAACAAGCTGAAAGAAGCTGTTCCTTGATCGTCCAATATCGTCCATGGCTTTTCTATTACTTCAACTCTTCCCTCTTTGTCGTTCCATTTATATTCATACTGGGGAGTAATTTCATAGTCATTGACATATTCCTCGGCTTTATCTATCGGAACGGCATTTCTTAACAAGACTTTAGGCACTCCGTAAAGCTGGTAAGCTTTTTCCAAAAGCTCCTGATCTATTTTAATTCTTTCCCTTATCGGGTCCAAGCCCAGCTCATCGCCTTCTTTGGCAACCATTTTGACTCCGCCGCATTCCGGATTATCGCAAGCCAAATAAAATTCTTTTTTGGCTTCATCGTAGCCGATTGATTTGGTAGGAAAAAGCTTTAAATTGCGGGAAGTGTTGCATTTGGGACAAATCAACCTCCATTTGATACGCTCTTCAATGGCCATATCCGGCACGCTGATTAGAACAAAAACATCCGGGTCTTGACGGTAATCCACCAAATCACGGAAGAAAAGCGAAAAAGCCACTTGGTCCAAACCTCTTGGAAATCCGTCTATAAAAATAACCTTTCCTTTATTTTTGGCTATTTCCCTTTTGACTATGGCTAAAATCAATTCTGTGGGCAAAAGCTTGGAAGTGCTTCTTCCCTCCAAAGTTTCAATAATTTCATCCGGGGACATCCATCCCCTGTAATTCTCTCTGATAAATTTTACCAAGGATTCCCTTTGGCCTTCCGTTTTCAATTCTTTGTCAACATTTCTTATCATATCTCCTATTGAAAGATGGAAAACTTTTTCTTTGCCAAAAATCTCTCCAAACATTTTGGAATAAGTCCCCTTGCCGGAATTCTTTTTGCCCAAAAGATAAGCGATAAAAGTATTCCCTTCTTCAAGGTATTTTTTCATTTTTTCTATTTCCAATCCGGCTTTTAACTGGAAATATTCTCCTCTTTGCTTTGGATCTGCCAAATCAAAACGCGGGGAATCTTCAATTTTAGTTTTGAATATAGGAAATTCAACCATAAAAATAAAAACAATATTATTTTTTAATTTGCAAATTATAACCGTTGGCAACAATCTTGATGTCGCCGTTTATATCGGTTCTGAATGTATTAATATCAAATTTTTGCAAGCGGGTCAAAACTTCCTCCGACGGATGTCCATAGCTGTTTTTTCCGGATTGGATTACGGCAATTTGGGGAGCGGCTCTTTTCAGGAAAGATTCGGAAGTGGAATATTTTGACCCATGATGGGCCACTTTTAAAACTTGCGCTGAAATATCGCTAAAATTCGCTGTTATTTTTTCTTCTTCGCCAAAGCTTATGTCCGCGCAAAAAAGAAAATCATTGTCTTTAAAAAGCATTTTTAGAACCAAGCATCCTTCATTGTTCCGTTCAATCTCTCTTCTTTCCTCTAAAAAAGGATAAAGCGCCGAAAAAACGGCTTGTCCGGCGATAATTTTTTCTCCGGCCGAAATTATGGTTTCTTTGGCTCCCTCTTTAATCTCCTGTTCTTTCATTTTCTCCCACTCTTTAAATCCGGAACTGCTTTCAACTCCCAAGCCGGACCAAACTATATTCTTAACTTTATAGTTTTTCAAAACTTCCAATATGCCGAACAAATGATCTTTATCAAGATGGGTAAGAATTACCATATCCAAATCCCTGTCCCAAAAAGGCATTTCCTGCGACAATTTTTCCAAAATTCCGGCATCCGGCCCGCCGTCAATAAGAATCTGATGGCCTTGCGGAGTTTTTATAAAAATTGAATCTCCCTGTCCGACGTCAAAAAAAACCGCTTCCAGCTCTTTGGGCGAAAAATGAAAATAAAAAACGGCCTGCCAGGCCGCCAAATTAAATAAAAGCAAAAACCCCAATACTAAAAATACCTGTTTTTTGCCTTGCATTTGTTAAAAATTATTTATTTAAATCTTTAAGCAAATTCTTTAAATCAATGCCATACTGCTCGCAAATATCCCCTATTTTCAGCTGTTCCATTTCCATTTTGGCAAAAGGACATGACAAGCAAGGCAAATCGTATCCGGCCAAAATTTCTTCAGCCCCTTTTCTCTGCAATATTTCCGCTAAAACGGTTTCTTCAGTAATTTCTTTTCCGTCTTTCGGTTTTTTATTTGAATGTTGCGATAAATTTTTAGTATCCATAGATATTTAATTAAATATTAATTTTATAAAAATAATAACACGTCAAAAATTATAGACAAGGCTAACGGAATATAAAGCCTCAAATTGCCAAATCCCAATGACCAACAAAATCCCAATCACTGATTGACTCCTTTTTGGATTTATTTATTTGAATTTTAGATCCTAGAGCTTATTTGGACATTGGAAATTGGATATTGGGATTTAATTTCGCTATATGATGGTTCCTCCTCCCAATACTTCCCTTCCTCCTTTTTTGGTTTTTACGCTATAAAAAACTATTGACTGTCCGGGAGTGACCGCCTTCTGCGGCGAAGTAAAAACGGCCTCAAAGACGCCTCTTTTCTTTGTTTTGTTTACGGAGGCAAAAGCCAAAGGAGAACGATATCGGATTTTGGCTTTCGCTTTTAAAGGAAATACCGGCTTCTTGCCTGAAATCCAATTGGAATATTTAAAAAAAACTTTTTTCTTTATCAAGTCTTTCTCTTCTTTGGAAACAATCAAGATATTTTTCTCTATATTTTTTCCGCAGACATAATAAGGTCCTCCGGCCAGTCCCATGCCTTTGCGCTGGCCGATAGTATAAAACCAAAGGCCTTTATGCCTTCCTATTTTTTTGCCTGCAGCGTCAATAATTTCTCCAAAATTTTCTTTGATTTTCTCCTTTAAAAAATCTTCCGCTCTGTTTGGAATAAAACAGACTTCCTGCGATTCTTTTATTCCTGAAACAGGCAGATTAAATTTTTCAGCCATTTTTTTGACTTGAATCTTGGAATATTCCCCCAAAGGAAATAAGGCCCGCCTTAATTGCTTCTGCCCAAGCCCGTATAAAAAATATGTTTGGTCTTTATTTTTGTCCTCCGGAGAAAACAATCCGTATCTCAAGGCCTTGGCTTTTTTTTTGCCGGCCGGCAACTGGAAAATTTGATCTTTCCTCGCGTAATGTCCAGTGGCGATAAAATCAAAATCCAGCTCCAGCGCTTTTTCCGCAAGCAAGCCGAACTTAATTTCTTTATTGCAGACAACGCAAGGGTTGGGGGTTTTTCCTTTTTTACATTCTTCTAAAAATTTTTTGATTACGATTTGCTTGAACTCTTTTTGAAGGTCTAAAACAAAAAAAGGAATATTTAAAACTCGGGCTATTTTTTTTGCCCTCTTTTCTTCTTTAAGCGTAAAATTTCTGCTTTTGCCGCAACCGGAACAAAATTTAATAAACACTGAAGAAACCTCTGCTTGCCTGCCATCGGGCAAAAATTCTCCGTTTTTTAGCAAAGCTGCGGCAACCGCGCTATCTACGCCTCCGGACAACGCGCAAAGGACTTTAACTTTGGCCATACTTAATTTTTATCCATTATTTTTTTCTGCTCCTCCATCCAATCTTTATACTTTTTTTCCGTTCTTTTCCTGTCTTTGGATATCTGCTTGTGCTTGGCTTCCAAGTCGGAAGGAATTTCCTTTTTGTTGGAAAAAAGATAATCATAAGCCGCTTCGGCTAAAGCGTCGGAAGCCAAAAGAGAGCAGTGCATCTTGACCGGAGGCAACCCCCCCAAAGAATCGGCTATTCCGGCCTTGCTGATTTTTAAAGCGCTTTTTAAGGTTTTTCCTTTTGCCAAATCGGTTATCGCGCTTGAGGAAGCAATGGCGGCGACGCAGCCGAAAGTTTCAAATTTAATGTCTTTGATAACTTCCTGCTTTTTTTTGTCCAGTCCGATTTTGATATAAAGGCGCATAACATCGCCGCAAACCGCATTGCCTACGGTTCCCACTCCATCGGCCTTCTCCAACCTTCCGTAATTGTGAGGCTTTTTGAAATGGTTCATTACTTTTTTTGTATAAAAATTGTTAGGCATATCTTATTTTTTAAACGGTGAAATTTCCCTTAATTCTTTAATTATTTCCGGTAAAACTTCCAAAACGTAATTGACTTCTTTGTCCGTCGTCCATCTTCCCAAAGTAAGCCTTAATGATCCGTGCGCTTTCTGCGGAGCCAAGCCTATGGCCAATAAAACATGGCTCGGCTGAAGCTTCTCCGAAGAACAGGCGGAGCCGGTTGAGGCCGCTATTCCTTTTATATCAAGCTTCGCGATCAAGGCTTCCCCTTCAATAAATTCAAATCGAAAATTGATATTGTTCGGAAGCCTTTTTTGAGGATGCCCGTTTAAGAACGCTCCGCTTATTTTTGCCTTTATTCCTTTTATCAATTTATCCCTTAGTTTGCGAAGTTTCTCGCTTTCTTTCCGCATTTCCTTTCCGCAAAACAAGCCCGCTTTCGCAAAGCCGTAAACAGCCGGAACGTTTACTGTCGCCGGACGCAAGCCGAACTCCTGTCCTCCTCCATGCAGAATGGGATTAATTTTTATTCCTTTCCTGACAAACAGGCATGCCGCGCCCTTGGGCCCGTACATTTTTTGAGAACTTCCGGTCAAAAGGTCAATATTCATTTTTTTAACGTCAATGGGAATCTTGCCCAAGCTTTGGGCGGCATCAGTATGGAAATAAACCCCTTTGTTCCTGCAAATCTTCCCGATTTCTTCTATCGGTTCAATCGTTCCTATTTCATTATTCGCGTGCATCACCGAGACAAGGATTGTGTCCTTTCTTATCAGCTTTTTAACTTCTCGGGGATCAACTAATCCGTATTCGTCAACTTTCAGCCTGCTTATCTCAAAGCCCTGTCCTTCAAGCCAGCCAGCGCTCTCCTTGACGCAAGAATGTTCTATCGGAGAAATAATAATATGCCCTCCCTTCTGCCTGTTGGCAGAAGCTATTCCTTTTAAGGCGAGATTATTGCTTTCGGTCGCCGATCCGGTAAAGATTATTTCCCGGGGCTCGGCATTGATTAAATCCGCTAGGATTTCTCTGCTTTCTTCAAGTTTGGCTTTGGCTTTTCTGCCAAAGCTGTGCAAAGACATCGTATTGCCGAAGAACTCCGAAGGAAAACGGCTTAATGATTTTAAGACTCTCGGATCAACGTGCGTAGCCGCGCCGTAATCCATATAAATATTTTGTCTTCTTGCTTGGTTTTTGTTTGGTTTTTTCTCGGATATTTTAGCCATAAATTAAAATTTGTTTTTTATTATATCTTCCAATGATACCGAATCTAAAAAACTATCAAGCTTTTCTTGAAATTTCTGCCAAAAATTTTGGGCCGCGCATTTTTTGCATTGCGCGCATACCTTCCCTTTTCCGCTCAAGCATTGGACGAAATAATTATCCCCCTCCAAAGCATTGACCACTTCCCCTAGTTTTATTCTTTTGGCGGGCCTGGCCAAAGAATATCCCCCTTTGGCTCCTTTTTGCGATTTGAGCATCCCCGCTTTTTCCATTTTGGAAATTATTTTTTCCAAATAATCCGGAGAGATGTTTTCGCTTTTCGCTATTTGCTTTATGGAATGGAAACCTTGTTCTTTGCCTTTTTCCGCAAGATATATGGCCGCTCTAAGCCCGTATTTTGTTTTCGTGGAAATTTTCATTGTTTGCTCAAAATAAAACCGACAATTATTGTCGGATTTATTCTATTGCAAATTTAAAAATTTATCAAGCAAAAGCGCATAAAAATAGCTTTCAAATCTTTAAATAAAAAAACCGTTAGATTAACAACGGTTTTTTATATAATTTTCGCTATTTCGCGCTTTTGTCTTCTTTAACGGCGCCGTAAGGACATACTTCCTCTCCTCCGGATTTTTCTATTTTTTCGGAGTCTGTAATTTCAGCTTTGCCGTCCGTTCCAAGCTCCGTTCCCCCTGAAGAAACAGCCACGCACACTCCGCAGCCGACGCACTTTTCTTTGTCTATGATATATTTTTTAGCCATAATTTCTTTGATTTTTACAAATAATTTAAATTTTCGTCTTTTTCCCAAACAAAATTTATCTTATCAGAATGATTTTTTTTCGCAACCGCCGGCTTAAAATTTAAAAGGCGTTTTCGGTTCCGTTCTCTGCATCAGCCTCTTGATATTTTCCCTCAAAGCTATGGTAATGATAATTGCTCCGAGGATTGAATAAACGGTAAGAGGAATGTCTTGCTTAATGGAAAAAATCAAGACGGCCAATATCCATGGCAGAGATAAATTGGCAACGCTTGTTCTTTTAAAAACAGCCAAAATGGCAATAAAAAATGCCAGCCCCAAAAGAACCAAAGGACTTGAGATTCCGATAAAGGCAATCAGCGCCCCGTAAAAAGGCGCGCCTCCTTTTCCTCCTTTGAAATTAAGCCAAACAGGAAAAACATGGCCCGCCACAGGCATCAAAGCCACGACAACGGCTTCCCATGGGTTTGACAGATATCTTAACGCCATCGCAACCGGAATATATGACTTGGAAACATCCAAGACGATGTTCACAATCCCCCATCTCCAGCCGAGAGCCCTGGAAACATTGGTGCTGCTGGTAGCCTTGCTTCCGATCGTTCTGATGTCTATTCCTCTCATCTTGGGAATAAGATAGCCAAAAGGAATAGATCCCATTAAATACGCGAATATTAATAATAAAAAAAATATCGTGTTCATATTTTTATTTTATTTTTTTAATTTTATTATATATTTTAGCATTCATCGGAGCTTGCGCGCCAAATTTGCGCGCCAGCTTTATAACCGCTCCGTTATAGTATTCCGCCTCGCTTAAATCTTTCGGCTTATTTCCTCTTCCTCTGCTGATTGCCTCGCCCAAAAGGCTCCTAAAGACAAGCAAAAGAGGCATCGGCGTAATATTTATAATGGAAGCCAAAGCGCTTACGGGATAATGCTTGAAATTGAGGAACGATCCCCCGGAAAGCTTTACTGCCGTTATATACTCTCTTAAAGACTCCGCTTCTTCTTTAAAAATAATTCTGCTTTTAAATCCTTCTTTTACGGATTTGCTCCATGAAGCGGAAGCCATGCCGATTAAATTCAGAAAAAGCTTGGAATATTCCATATTTTTGAATTCTTCTCTCGGATATTCTTTAAATTCCGTTCCTGATTTTTCCAAAATTTTCTTGAAGCCCCCTGTTTCTATCGGGCCAAAAGCGCTGGAAAAAACCAGCCTGACCGGCTCAAAATATTTTAAACAAAATTTGTCCTCCTTTCTTGTCCCGTCCACCGCATTGAATAAGTTGAGCCTGATTACCTGGACCTTAAAAACTTCCTCTTTAAATATTTCCCGCAAAGCTGCCATCGCTTCTTCAAAAGCCTCCAATCCGTTTTGAGAGATGATTAATGCGGGAATTTTTCCGTCTTTTTGCTTGACAATTTGATAATAATACTTGACTACGGGATAAATCGGATACCTGGTGGAAACCAAAATATAATCAGGCATCGCCTGCGCCGAAAAGTTCTTGTCTTCAATGATATCAGACTTAAAAACTTTTGGATCTTCTCCTTTTTTTTGAATCAAAAGTTTCCCCGTCCTTATTAATGACGCCTCCTTTTCTTTGGCTATTCCCAAAATTTTGGCTGATTTTTTAAACTGTTCGGCGAAAAGCGTTCCTGTTCGCCCTCCAATGCCGACAATAGCTATTTTTTGCATAATTAAATTATAAAAATGTTTATAAACCTTTGGTTTTTTAATTTTTGCGATACGGACAAATATTTTTGAAATCGCAATAATTACATTGGGGAAATCCGGGCCGAGGCGCAAAATCGCTGTTCTTAACAGCTTCTATCCGCCTAGCCAGCTCTTTTTCCGTATTTTCCGCTTCATCGCCCTTCGGCATAAAAGAAACAAAAGAACAGTTATTCAAATAATAATAAGTTAATTTTTTCGTTGAAAGGCCGAAAACTCTTTTTAAAGCCAGCTGGTAAATTAAAAGCTGGAGCTTTTCAAAATCGGCCAAAGTTTTCTTTGTGTTCGGCTTTCCCGTTTTATAGTCAAGTATTTCTATACTCTCCTGCTCCCCTTTATCAATTCTGTCAATCTTACCGATAAAAGAGTCTTCTCCTATCTTAAGTTTAAAGGCTTGTTCCAGCGCCGGATTGTTGTTTAAAAACAAAATCTGCGGATCGGCTTCTTGAAAATGATCCCAAAAAGCTTTTAAGCTCGCCTTTCCCTGTCTAAAATATTCGTTCTTTTGCGTTTGGCTCTCAAACCAATCGTCAATCCACTCTTCTTTATAAATTTTAAGCAAGTCTTCGTATGCCGGCTTGCCGGTTTTGCCTCCTGCCACCGGAATTTTCCCGCCGAAAAGGCCGGCTTGGCTTAACTGCCCGGTTCTTGAAACCAAACCGACGAAACGCTCAAGAACATTATGCATCGTCTTGCCGAAACTTAAAGCCGGCTTGCCTTTTGTCGGGATTTTCAACAAATAAGAAAATTTATACTGCAGGGGGCATTTTTCAAAAACGGAGAGCTGGGTAAAAGAAAAATATCCGGGAAAGTTGATTTTTGGATTATTGCCAATTTTTGCGTCCGCCGCATTTTCCCGCTTGAAAGAAAAGCTTGGTTTTTTAAGGGAAGATCCGGTAAAATCGCTTCTATCTTTAATAATTCCCGCTTCCAGTAAAAAACGGCTGGGTTTTTTCAAAGTTCTTCCTCCATAATCCTTTGCCCATGTCAAAAATAAAGATTTCTTGGCCCGAGTTATTCCGACATAGAAAAGACGGCGTTCTTCCTGCAGATGAAAATCTCCTTGAGGCAAAACTTCTTTAATAAGCGGCTCGGGAATGGAAATCGGATCTCTCCGTCCGACATTGGGAAATCTTCGGTCAGCCATATTTACCAAAAAAACATATTTAAATTCCAATCCTTTCGCCGAATGAAAAGTCATAATTTTTACCGATTCGGAAGCGTTTTCCATGCTGGAATTTATAGATCCTTCATCTCCCGCTTCCAGCTCCATTTTAAACTGCTCCAAAAAGCCGAAAAGCTTGGCGTCAATATTGGCATCCTCAAAATCTTTAAGCTTGCGGTAAAATTGGGAAGCGACTTCGCTGTCATAAAAACTGGCTTCATTTTCTTGGCTGAAATATTTGATATACCCCAAATCATTAAGAATAATAATGAAAAGCTCTGAAATATTTTTTTCTTTTGCGAGAACGGAATGTTTTTTAATCTTGGAAACAAGCCAGTTAATTTTATCAATCGTATCTGCCTCCAAATCCTTAATCAGCGGCAGCTGCATTGAAGCTTCAAAAATTGAAATCGCTTTTTGATGGCTGTGCTGAATAATTTTGGCGATATCCGAGACGGATATTTGAAGGAAAGGAACGGTTAAGACGCGATAAAAGCTGGAAGAATCGTGCAGATCCGCCAAAACTTTAAGATAAGAGATCAAGTCCAAGATTACGGGCTTTAGATACAGTCCCTTGGATGCCAAAAATTGGCTGGGCATTCCCGACCTCTCTAGCCCCCGGGCAAAGATATTCGCAATTTCATTGGTTCTCGCCAAAATCGCGAAATCAGAAAAAGAAGATTCTTTATCTCTCTTTTTTAAATCCCATATCCGGCTAACCACCCCGGAAACTTCTTCCTGTCCCGTTTCAAAAACCAAATGTTCAATCTTTCCCGGCTTTTTGTCCGCGGCCTTCAGCCTTTTGCTGATGCTTTTGAATCCCGAAAGGCTAACGCCTTTTTTCTTTGCCCTCTCTTTCATTCCGCTGATTTCGTTAAGCCTGCATTCCAAACGATTGGGATTATTCAGCTGTATAAAATTGTAAGCCAAATCCAAAATATTTTGAGGAGAACGGTAATTGTCCGTTAAAACCGCTTCCTTTGATTCGGGATAATCTTTTTTAAACTGCAAAACGTTATTAAAGGAAGATGATTGAAAAGAAAAAATTGACTGATCGTCATCAGCGCAGACGGTAATGTTGTTGCGTGGCTCGGCTAAAATTTTAAGCAATTCATACTGCGTCCAATTGGTATCTTGAAATTCATCCGCTAAAATATATTTAAACTGTTTTCTATATCTGTCTAAAATCAAAGGCCTCTCGCGAAAAAGCTTAATGGTGTAGCTCAAAAGATCCCCAAAATCCAAAGCATTGTTTTCCAAAAGCAATTTTTGATAAGCGTGGTAGGCCAAAGCCGCTTCTTTTATTTTTTCAAATTCCTCTTGCTCCTTTAAAAAATCGGTTTTCTCCTTTCCTTTTATCCCTCGGGAAACAGCCGGAGAATCGTCTAAATTCTTTTTTAAAGAGTCCGCATATTCCAAATAATCTTCAGGATAAATGCCTTCATTTTTCAATTTCTTAAAATGATCAAGCAAAATATGGATAAATTTGGAAGAATTGCCAAGGGGTTTATAGTGTTTCAAAAAATCAAATTTTTCAAAATTCCTTTTAACCAATATCCATCCTCCTACTTCGTCCAAAAGCTTGAAGTTGGAAGGCAGGCCTATTTCAAGGCCGTAATCTTTTAAAACTTTTTCGCAAAAAGAATGAAAAGTTGAGATCCAAAGGTCGTAATAACCGAAAGGCAAGGCAATGTCCACTCTTTCCTCCATTTCTTGGGCGGCTTTTTCGGTAAAGGTCAAAGCTAAAATTTCCTGCGGTTCGGCAAGCTTTTTTTCAATCAAATAAACTATTTTTTGCGTTAAAACCGCCGTTTTTCCGGTGCCGGCGCCCGCTACGATTAGAAGAGGCCCTTTTATATGCTTTACGGCCTTCTGCTGTTCCTTGTTAAGCTTTAGAATGTTTTTTTTATCTTTCACAAAGGTAATTTTATAAAAAATCCGGCAAAAAAGAAAGCTCGCGGATTGCCACGAGCTTTTTACTGATAAATATTATCGCTTTTTGTTATTTTGAAGCTTCCAAACAAGCTTCCTTAATCAAAGAATCGGATATCGCCTCGCAGGCTAAAGGATCTTTTTTGGCCGAAGCTACATCCATACGGCAAAGATCCCGGGATTCTTCGGATGAAAGATCGGCGCAAACGGAATAATCTTGCGAGAATAAAGCTATCCCGTAATAACATTGATCTTTCAGCCTCTCTTGCAGGCCTTCGCAGATAGAAGCGTCTTTTTTCATTACGGCAATCTGCAAAAGGCAAAAATCTTTTGAGCAGGATTCGCTTTCCCCTTTTATCTTAGAGCAAATGGATAAATCCAAATTGCTTATGGCCGTCTCTTGATAGCAAAGATTCTTTTCTCCGGCCGTCTCTTTCCTCTCGCATCCAAGCAAAGCACCTTGGAGGGGATCAACTTTCAAATAACAAATCTCTTTTAGTCCTTGGGATTGTATTTTATCGCAGACTGACAAGTCTTTTTTCGCTATTCCGATATTGCTGTAGCAATCTTCTTTAATTTGGAAAGACAGCTCTTCGCAAAGAGAAGGATCCTGCTTGGCTGAAGCGATACAAAAAGTTTTTATCTCTTCTTCGCTTATCTTGTCGCAAAGAGAAGGATCCTGCTTGGCCGCGGCAACGCCTGAATAGCAAAATTCTCTTCTGGCTTGAGTTGATATTCCATCGCAGAGAGAAGAATCTTGGGCTGCCGAAGCAACGGCCGAAAAACATTGCTCTTTGGCCTCTTCGCTTTTTATTTTATTGCAAGGAACAATATTTTTTTCATTCAAAGCGACTTCAAAATAACAGGATTCCTGCATTTCTTCCGGGAGAACTTCGCAATCCTCCGCGGTTCTCGCGGAATTTTCCTGAATATAGCCGTTTTGTTGCGGCTGATAAAGCTGTTCCGCCGGAGCGCTGTTAATTTTTGGATATAAAATTATAAACGCTGCCGCAATTACAGCGACAGAAATAACAATGGCTAAATATTTTATATTTGCCGCTCCTTTTGTTATAAAAGGCATATTTAATTTAATTTTAATGGTTATTATTTAAATTATACTAAACAATTTTTTAAAATATAAGTGGATAACTTAATTTTGCGATACCCGCCAAAAGATTTTTTTTAAAAAATAAAAATCTGCAGCCATCCCCCGATTAGGCATAAAATTCCAAAGATAAAAACAAGCCGGAAAAAATTAATCTTTTTTGCCCATGTCAAGAGTATATTAAGGCTTGCCAAGCCCGCCAAAAAAGAAAAAACAAGAGCGACAAGCCCGCCGGAAGAAAACAAAACTTTATCTCCGAAAAAAAACAGGTAAGCCGAAGAAGAAAAAACGGCCGGAGCGGAAAGCATAAAAGAAGTTCTTAAAACTTTTTCGGAATCGGATTCGCTAAGAGACAGTCCAAAAATCGTTGAACCCGATCTGGACAAGCCGGGAATGGCTGCAAGCCCCTGCAGAAATCCTACCGCCAAAGCGGATTGGACAAGGCTTAAATTTAATTTTTTTCCTTGCTTTTGGAAGAAAGCGGTGCCGATTAAAGCCGCTCCCATTAAAATCAAAAGGCCGTTGCCTATATTGAACTCCCTTGCAAATTTATAAACCGGAAAACCGATAAGCAAAGATACGGCTGTTGCCAAAATAAAAAATTTAAAAAATTTTTTGTCTCTGACCAGCAGCAAATTAATAAAATCTTTCCAAAAATATATTATTACCGCCGCCAAAGTTCCCATATGCAAAAATAAAGAAAAATCAACCGCATTGGTTTGGATTTTAAAAATATTTGAAGCCAAAGCAACCGCTCCTTCGCTTGAAACGGGCAGCCATTCAAATATTCCCTGTAAAATGCCTAAAATAACATACTGGAACATAATCTTTGCTAATTTTAATTTCTAATTCTTAATTTTTATTAAATTTTTAAACCGTATTATTCAGGATTGCTCCGTTTGAAAATTGAAAACTTTATTAGCTTGTTATTTTTACAAACCTCTCCTTTCCAAACTGATCTTTATATATCTTATAATCCTTCCACCCATATTTCTTAAGGGATTTTTCCAATTCTTTTTTTTGGTAAAAATCAAACTCCATAAATATCTTCCCGCCCGGTTTTAAAAAATTTTTCGCATCCTTCAAAAATTTATCAATATAAAACATCCCGTCCTTTTTTCCGTCCAAAGCGATTCTAGGTTCAAAGGCCAAGGAAGAAGGCTGGACTAAATGAAATCTTACGCCGGCTATATAAGGAGGATTGGCCAAAATATAATCGTATTTTTTCTTAACATTGGAAAAAACATCCGTAAGAATAATTTTCGCCTCCCTTTTTTTTAAGCCGTTTAATCCTATATTTACTTTAATCTGCTTTATGTTTTCGGGGCTAACATCTCCAAAATCGCAAGAAACTTTTTCAGTCTTGGCCAAAACCGCCAAGCCTATGCAGCCTGACCCTGCAAAAAGGTCAAGACAGCTTATTTTTTCTTTTGTTTCTTTTCTGATTTCTTTAATCGCGGCTTTTGTCCAAAAAGCAGTTTCCGTCCGAGGAATCAGCGGCCTTTGGGAAAGATCTATTTTCAGCCCCAAAAACTTGGAGAATCCTTTTTTATAAGGAACGGGCATATCCGAATGGGAAGGTTTCATTTTAAATATTTTTCAATGTTTCTTAAATGATCTTCGTATGTTCCTGCGTAATGCGCTTCGCCTTCTGCGTCATGCAAATAATACAAATAAGAATTTTTTTTCGGAAACATGGAAGCAACCAACGCCTCTTCTCCCGGGCTGCAAATGGGAGACGGAGGCAATCCTTTGTTCAAATATGTATTATAGAGAGATTCCATTGACTTAACGCCCGCTGAAACTTTCGGCCACCAATTTTCAGGAGAGCCTGTCTGATATTGCAAAGTGGAGTCAATGTCCAGTTTCATTCCCATATTCAGACGATTAAAAATTATCCCTGACACCATGGACATTTCTTCCGCTCCCCGAGATTCGCGCTGCACGAGAGACGCCAAGACAACTAATTCGTCCCGAGAAAGGCCGTCGTCATAGCCTTCCGACAAAACTTTAAATTCCTTATCAAATTGTCCAGACAGCCTTTTTGCGATATCTCCCCCGCTCCAGTCAACATCCAATAAATAAGTTTCCGGAAAAAGATATCCCTCTTTGGAATTATCTAAAAACAACTGGCGCTGCTCGCTGTCCCAGCCAAGATTTTCGCCTAAAATATCAGCGGTCTCTTCTTTTCTTAACCCTTCCGGCAATGTTACCCATCTCTGTATCGGGCCGGAAGACAAAACTTCAATCATTTCAAAAACCGACATATTCTTGGAAAGATAATATCCCCCGGGCTGTATTTTTCCCTGCAAGTTTTTAATTTTCAGCGCTTGTTCAAAAGCCGTCCGGCTGCGAACAAACCCTCCTTCTTCCAAACGGACGGCCAAAGCTTGATCAGAAGTTTTTTTGGCTAGAATAAAAGATTCCTTTGCCGTCCTGCTGAAATAAGGAGGCAGAAATTGAACAAGCAAATGCAAAAAAAATCCGGCTAAAATCAAAAGAAGCAATGAAAAAAATATTTTTTTCATAAATTAAATGTTTTTAAAGAGAACGATCGCAGTTAAAATTCCCAAAATAAGCCCGAAAAAGGCTTCTATGCGGCTATGTCCGATAAGCTCTTTCAGCCGTCTGAATTGGATTCCTTTATTGTTGTAAAAATCGTCAATGATATGGTTTAAAACTTGGGCTTGCCGTCCGGCTTCTCTCCGCAAAGTAAAAGCGTCATAAATTACTATCACCGCCAAGACCGCGGCAATGGCAAAAAAGGCGGAATCAAGGCCGAAAACCAAACCGCAAGAAGTCGCTAAAGCCGCCACTGCCGCCGAGTGGGAGCTTGGAAATCCTCCAGTGGCCACAAATTTCTTGAGATCTTCTTTGTTGAAGCCGTCTTTAAACGACCCTAATACTTTTAAAAATTGGGCCAAAAACCAAGCCAGCAAGCTGGCTGCTAAAGGCTGGTTTCCAATTATTTGATGCCAAATATTCATAAAATTACTCGTATCTAAGGGCTTCTATGGGATTAAGCTTTGACGCACGCCGCGCCGGATAAAGGCCGAAGACCAAGCCGATAGCCGTAGCCACGCAAAAAGCCCAAGCCACGGCGTTTAAAGGAAAAGAAAACTGCCAGCTGATAGACAAAACCGCTCCTAGAATAAAACTGGCCAAAAGAGAAAAGACCAAGCCGAAAAATATTCCTATCAATCCTCCTATCAAAGTCAAAATTAAAGCCTCTATTAAGAATTGCGTCATAACATCCGATCTGCGGGCTCCCACAGCCTTTCTCAATCCTATTTCTTTTGTTCTTTCCGTAACGGATACCAGCATAATATTCATAATGCCGATCCCTCCGACCAAAAGAGCGATCGCGGCCACGGAAGACAAAAACATGGTAAAAATACTTATAACCGTATCCAATATTTCCGCCGTTTCTTTTTGGCTGACTACCTTAAAATCATCTTTGGCGGGATCGCCTTCGGGATTGTCTATCGCGTGCCTTTCTCTTATGGTCAAACGGATGCTTTCCACCGCTTCCTCTATCCTGTTTTCATCTTTAGCCTGGGCGACAATTTCTTGGATATGGTCAACTCCCAAAATAACTTTCTGGGCGGTTGTTATCGGCAGATAAATCACTTCGTCCAAATTCATAAACATCTGCGTTCCCTGCTGGTCCAAAGAGCCGATCACTCTGAAGTTGTTTCCTTTAATCCTGACTATCTTGCCTATGGGATCTTCTTCTCCAAAAAGAGTTTCCTTGACCTTATAGCCTAAAACAACGTCCCTGCCTAAAGATTTTACATCTTCCTCCGTAAAATTGTTGCCGTAAATAAACTCCGCTTTGTTTAATATATTTATTCCTTCGGGAGTCGTTCCAAGATAAGTTACTTTAAAATCATTTCCTTTATAGAAAATTTTTTCCGCTCCGAAAGCCAAAGGAGCGGCCTTGCTTATCAACGGATCTTTTTCTATCGCCTTGTAATCTTCGTATTTCAAGGTTTTGATGGTCATTTCTTCAAGCATTGACTGCATGCCTTGATTGCCTTCCATTTTTTTAGAAAAAGAGCCCGGCTCTATAAAAATATTATTGGAGCCTAAAGTGGAAAATTGGCCTATAATAAGCTGTTTGGCTCCGTTGCCGATTGAAACCATTGTTACCACTGAAGAAATGCCTATAACTATGCCGAGCATCGTCAAGGCCGAACGGGTTTTGTTGCTTTTCAAGCTGATTAGAGCCGTTTTTATTGAATCGCGCAAGTTCATAATTATTTTATCAAACCGTTTTTAGCCAGTTTTCTGTTCTCCACTTTTTCATCCAAAACAATTTTGCCGTCTTTCATCTCAATAATTCTTTGAGCCATTTCCGAGGTATATTTTTCGTGAGTCACCAAAATGATGGTATGCCCGTCATCGTTAAGATCCTGCAGCAGCTCCAAAACATTTTGCCCGGAAAGGCTGTCCAAATTTCCCGTAGGCTCGTCGGCGAAAATAATCGCCGGATGATTGACCAAAGCCCTGGCGATAGCCGCTCTCTGCTGCTCTCCTCCTGAAAGCTGATTGGAAAAATTATTCGCTTTATCTTTTAACCCGACGCTTTCCAAAGCCGAAAGAACCATTTCTTTTTCTTTTTCATCCGACAGTCCGCCGTAAACCAAAGGCAGCTTAACATTATTGAAAATGGAAGTCCTGGGCAAAAGGTTAAAGGACTGAAAAACAAAACCCATTTTTTTGTTGCGGACGCGAGCCGCTTCGTCGTCGGACATCTCAAAAACGTTTTTCCCTCCGAAATTATAGAAACCGGAAGTCGGCCGATCAAGCAATCCCAGTATATGCATTAAAGTTGATTTGCCGCATCCGGAAGATCCGACAATAGCTAAAAATTCCCCTTCTTTGACGTCAAAAGACACTCCGTCCAAAGCTACGGTGGAAACATATCCGTTGCTATATACCTTTCTTAGGTCCTTAACTTCAATAATATTCATAATGAGTCCAAAATTCAATTTGGAATGATTTTTTAATCCTCCTTTAAAAAAGTAACAACTTTATCTCCCTCGTCTAATCCGGAAATTATTTCAATCTCTCCTTTAACTCCTTTTATGCCGGTTTGAACCTCTCTTTCTTCAAATTCTTTTCCAGTAACGATTCTGACAAGTCTTTTTCCGTTCTTTTCAAAAACAGCTCTTTGAGGAACAGATAAAGATCCCTCTCTTGTTTCAGTAATAATAATCACATTCGCCGTCATTCCCGGCCTTATTTTTTGGTCTTCGCTCTCCAAAGAAATAGTCGTTTTATAATAGACCACTCCCGCGATTATTGTTTCGGCAGGATCTATTTTTATCACCTTGCCTGAAAATTGCTCGTCCGGAAAAGCATCCAAATCAATCCGGCAAACATCTCCTGTTTCCACTTTTCCAATGTCCACTTCCGGAATATTTATTTCAACCTGAAAAGGCTCTTTTGGAATAAGCACTATAAAGTCCTGACCGGCAGAGATGGCCGGAACCTGCTCTCCCTCTTTCTTGCCGATCTGCGATATTTTTCCTTCTATGGGCGATATGATTGTAGTCTCTTTTATCTGATGGTTTAAAAGATTAACTTGGGATTGGGCTTGGGAAACTTGAGCTTGGGCCAAGTCCACATCTTCCCGGCGGGGAGACGCCAAAAGCTTGTCCAGGCTTTCTCTTGCAACGTCCAATTGGCCCTGCGCCGTTACAACCGCAGCCCAAGCTGTATTAATGCTGGATTGGTTCGCAATTTCAGCCGCGGCAATATTATTTTGCACGGTAATAACGCTTAGAAGAGAAGTATTAAGGCTGTCTTGATATGTATCAAGAGATGTCTTTTGGGTGGCGCTGGCGCTGGAACGAAAATCCCAAAGATCTCTTATTTGGGATGAAGAATCGCAAGCGGTTTCCAGTAAAATCTTAATTTTTTCAATAGCCGAATCTATCTGCTCCGCAGCGCCGCTTGCCTGGGCGGACGTTAAAGAATCGCTTCCCTCCTGATAAGCTTGGGCTATTTTTTCTATTTCTTCCTTTGCCTCCGTTAAATCCCTGCTATCAGCGAGATAAATATTGCTTTGTAAAAATTCCAAAGCGTTATAGGCTTCCAGCTTTGCATCAGCCAAAGAGCTTAAAGAGCTTTTGTAAAGATTATCCAAAGTTATCTTTGCGGTTTCTTCAGCGTCGGAATGTTTTTGCCGGATGGATTGGTAAGACAATTGAGCATTTTGCAAGGCCGTTCTCGCCAAAGAGATATCTTCTTGGCCGGCTCCGGCTAAAAGCTTTTCCAGCCCGGCTTGGGCTATTTTAAGCTGGGAGAGATAGGATTGAAGCTGGATTAAAAGCTGGCTGCTGTCTATTTCAGCCAATCTTTGCCCTTGCTCCACTTCATCTCCTTCTTTTACGTATATTTTCTTTAATTTTCCCGAAGCATTAAAGTTCAAAGCCAATTCTTCTCCTTTTTTAACCTGTCCGGAAACTGAAACTTCTTGGGAAATATCGCTTTTTTTTACTTCTTCGTAATTAAAATTACTTTGCTGTCCGGTAAAAAAAATCCTGTATAATATGAAAATAAGCGCAATAACAGCCCCCGCTATTATAACTTGCTTCTTGCCTGGCTTTATCATAAAATTTTAATTTATTCTTATCTTCTTCCTGAATATTAGCTTATTTGAAACGCCCTGTAAATAAAGCCTTGAGAGCGGAAAAGATGCAGTTTTTAGGATAAAGGTCTTCGGCTCATTGACTTTTTGCTTGTTTTAATTTATAATTTAAATACTCTTAAAGTCGTAGTCAAATCTTTAGTCTTCAAAAATTAAAGGCGCCTCGCTCCAGCCGTTAAAATAAAAAAGCTCGGACGGGCATAAGCAAGGCGGCTCAAAAGAGAAAGGTCGCTTTTAATTTAAATTAAGCGTATATTCTCAAAATATTATGTCATTTGGAGACAGAAGAAATTACGACAACGGTCCTCGCAGGAACTTTACTCCCCGCCCCATGATTAAGGGCAGCTGGAAATGTTCCGAGTGCGGAAAAGAAATAACGGAACTTCCTTTTGAACCAGCCGCAGATAGGCCAATCTACTGCAAAGATTGCTGGAGAAGCAAAAGAGCTGAAAGACCGAGCCGTTTCTAATTTTCAAACAACAAAAAAACCGCTTTAGCGGTTTTTTTGTTTGGCCGGAATCGTCAAATTATTGACAAAAGAAAGAAGTTTTGATAGTCTTTGTTTTTGTTCTTTTACACGGAGGCATTGCATTATGTCTATTGCAAAAACAAGAGACGACCTGTTTAGATTGGCCGAAATGGCCGATCGTGAAGGCCTTGATGATTTGAAAGAAAAAATCATGGCCATAGCCGAAGAAGCGGAAAAAATAACCGGAATTTCTGTAAGCCAAAATTTATCGGAGCTGCATGTTCCGGCCTAAAACCGCAATCTTCCGCAAAAAAAATGCGGGAAAACCCGCCAGGCCCCCGCCGCGTCAGCAATGATGCCCGGGGGATATTTTATATTTGCCTGCAAACAAAATCCGCCTAAGGCGGTATTTTTTCTTAGCATAAAAGCTTTTTAAAAATCAATGGCTCTTGATTTTTAATCCGCAATAAGATATAAAAAATCTGCTCTTTTAAAGGTCAAAATAAATTAAATATATGACCCAACAAAATGTTTCCCCTCGTGAAGAGGAAGAAGGCTACTCCCATTGCCTGATAGGAATGTTGCTTTTTCTTTTTATCGGCTTCGGAATTGGTCTTCTTGCAGGATATTTTATTTTCTCATAAGTTAAAAACTCCTTTAGGTTCTTTCTAAAGGAGTTTTTGTTTGAGCTGTTTAGCTTTTATATTCTTTTTAAAAATTTAAGAATTCCGTAAGCCAAAACCGCTCCCGCCAAAGCGGTAACCAGCTGGGGAAAACCGAGCATCGCGGCCGCGGCAAACGCTGTTTGCTTTTTGACGATCAAACCGGCAATAATCCGGCTTGAGCCGAAAAGAAAAACAAATTTTAGAAAGCCGGCCGAAATTGCGGCAATCCAAAAATTCTTTTTCTGTAAAGAAAGAAACGCCGCTATTAGAATGCCGTTGCCGAGCATAATAAAGGGAACTGCCGGAGCCATTACTGCCGGCAAAAGTCCCGTTGACAAGGCAATGACACTGGGAACCATGGCTATAAGCATAGCTCCCGTAGAACCGGACAAAACAGCTGACAAGAACAATACGGCGTTGACCATGGGACCGGTAACGTATTGGGAATGGAAAAGAGGAAGAACGATAGATATTCCGAATAGAACAGAGAAATAAAAAAGAGCTATTTTTTCCTTTGGAATTGCCAATATTTGAGTTTTCATTATTTTGTTTCTTTGGAGTTTTTTAAAATTTTTATTTCGCCTTTTGTTTTTGCGTTATAACTTGTATGGCACACTTTATGGATAATCTTATCATTATTCAAAAATTCTTCATAAACCTTGATTACATCAGGATTTTGATGGGCAAGCCTGTTGGCTTTGCCTTGATCTATCAAATAAAGCGCTTCCGCCCTCTGTTTCCTTATTTCGGGGCTAACCGGAATCGGCTGGCCTCCGCCTCCAATGCATCCTCCCGGACAAGCCATTACTTCAATCGCGTCATAAGCCTTGGGATCTCTTTTTAATTCTTCCAATACTTTTTTTGCGTTGCCTAATCCGTTAATTACGGCTATTTTTATTTTTTTCCCTTCAATGTCAATTTCCGCTTTTTTGATACCATCCATGCCTCTCACCTGTTCAAATTCAAGCTTTTCCAAGTTTTTACCCGTTAATTTATAATAAGCGGTTCTCAAAGCGGATTCAACCACCCCTCCGCTAGCTCCGTAAATGACGCCCGCTCCGGAAGGATCTCCCATCGGCGAATCGGCCGCTTCCGGCTTTATTCCGGCCAAATTTATCTTTTTCTTCTTTAAAAGATAAGCCAATTCCCTGGTGGTCATTACATAATCTACGGGCCTCAATCCGTTAACTTCCAATTCTTTTCTCTGTATCTCATACTTTTTAGCGGTGCAAGGCATCACTGAAATGACCATAATGTCTTTGGGGTTGATTTTTTCCTTTTGAGCCCAATAAGTTTTGACCAGTCCTCCCATAATAATTTGCGGAGATCTCGTTGTGGCGAGATGATCTATCAAATTCGGATAGTTGAATTCCAAATACTTTACCCAAGCCGGACAGCATGAAGTAAGGCAAGGAGTGGTATTGCTTTTAACTTTCTCTATTAATTCCTGCGCTTCCTCCATCGTGGTAAAATCGGCGGCAACGCTAACATCAAAAACCTTGTCCGCCCCCAAGGCCTTTATTGCGGCAACCAATTGGCCGGTAACCACAGATCCTGCGGGAAGATTAAAGGACTCTCCGATGGAAGCTCTTATGGCCGGCGCAAATTGGAAAATTTTAATTTTTCCGTCTTTTTTCAAGAATTCTTCGGAGTTTTCAAATTCCCCGGCCGCTTCAATGGCGCCGACAGGGCAATGCATTATGCATTGCCCGCAATAAACGCAATCTCTTTCCTGGCAAAGAGAAGGAAAAATTTCAGTTCCCGCCCCTTGTCCCCTGGACTGCAAAAAGCCAACGCTCTGTTCAGCGCAGACTTCTACGCAATTGCGGCAATCAATGCATTTAGTTTGGTCAAAAACTATGGGCCCGAATTGGTAAACTTTACGGTTCTTTTTACGGTCTAGAAATCTTTGTATATTTGCTTTGTATTCCCTCGCCAGTCCCAGCAAAAGACAGTCCTTTGCCAAATTGCAATCATCGCATTCCTCAATATGCTGGGCGAAAAGAAGCTCCAAATTAACCTTTCTTGTCCTGTCAATTTTTTCCGATCTAGTTTTTACTTCCATTCCTTCTTTTATAATCGCCCGACAGGCCGGAACAAGCCCTTTTTCTCCTTTTATTTCAACTAAACACAGGCGGCAATTGGATTTTATTTTCAAATCGGGATGATAGCATAATGCCGGAATTTTTATCCCGTTTTCAGCGGCAGCCTGCAAGACGGTTTTTCCTTCGGCCGCTTCTATTTCTTTTTGATCAATTAGAAATTTAAGGTTTTTTTGCATATATTTTGTTTAAGTAGCCGATAAAAGGAACGGCCGCCCCCTTGCCCAAAGGGCACAGGCTTGCCTCGGACAGAACAAAAAGAATATCTTCAACCAATTCCCTGTCAAAATCTTTTCTTTTCAAAGCCTCATTAAGGCGAAAAGTTCCTTCGCGGCAAGGAACGCATTGCCCGCAGCTTTCATTCATAAAAAACCTCGCCCATTTCCGCATTATCTTCATGGGATTGGCATTTTTTTTATAGATAATAATTGACCCGGCTCCTCCTGCCGGCCTGTCCAATTCTTCGGAAACCAATATCTCGCCGCTCATCCCCCCTCCGACTTGGACAAAAAAATCAAAATTAGGCCAATTTCCGGTGTGTTCCAAAATTTGCCTGACGGTAAAATTTTCCGGCAGAACCGCAATTCCTTTTTTCTTTACCTTGCCTCCCAAAGTATAAAAACGCTCGGCTTTATATTTTCCCTCCGCTACTTGGACGGCCTGATAAAATGTTTCAACATTATTAATCAAAGTCGGATAGTCCCATAATCCCTTTTCAGTCGGAAAAGGAGGCTTGAGCCTCGGCATTTTCGGCTTTCCTTCAATAACATTCAAGAGAGTGCTTTCTTCTCCGCAAATATATCCATGAGGCTTTTTAAATAAAACAATCGGGAGATCTTTTATGGCTTTTTTCAATTTTTTTTCAAGTTTTGGAAAATATTTCGGATTTAGAAAAATATAAGCGGAATCGCTGCCGATCTCGCGCATTGCCAAATTAATTCCCTTAATAACTTCTTCGGGATATTTTCTTAATATGAAAAGATCTTTCAAGACGCCCGGCTCTCCCTCCGAAGCGTTGCAGATAACATATTTTTTATCCGCTTTGGCATTCTTTACCGCTTCCCATTTCAATCCTGTCGGGAAAGCGGCTCCGCCCCTTCCTTTCAGGCCTTCCTTTTTTAATCTTTCAATAATCATAAAGAGTATTATATCAAATTAATTTTATTTTTTCACCCCTTGCGCTTCCGTTCCTTGAGAATTAAAAAGACAGCTTTTCCTTGCAGCCGCCATTAAGCTTTTTTACCTTTTGGCATTTAAATTTCCTAAGGCTGAAATACATCGTCGGGCTTGAAAGAAACTTCTTCAACCCCTGAAAATTGTTTGGCGGTCTTTTCAATCTGCGCCCAAAGCAACCCGGCCCTGCATGACCCTCCCGATGTCTTATTTTCCTTGTCTTCAAATTCCAAGAGCAACAAGCCGTCTTTTAAATTTGCGCCCTTCAAAGAAAATCCTTCCAAGGGGAATTCCGTATTGAATCCTTCCTGTTTTTCGGTTTCCGTAAGCTCGCCTTTCAGCAAGAGGTTAACGGCATCCTGCACCGGAGTGTTTGTCTTTTTAATTTCCCTTTCTACGGCCAAAACCGCTTCTTCGGAACACGGATCTCCTTCTTGGCCTTTGGCTTGATTATAATAATAAAGGCTTATTTTTATTTTTTGAGAATCAACCTGATAATCGCCGAAAAGAACAGGAACAACTATTTTATTTTGTTCCTTTCCATCTTTGGGAGAACTTTCAAACACTTCAATAAATCCCTTGGGAGAAGAAGGCGGATCGTATGAAAATTCCGCTGAAAAAGGATAAAGCGCGTCCGCCCATCCTTTTGCGCCGGTAAAAGACTCCGCCAAAATTTTGCCGGTTTCATCTTTAATCCTAACGCAGACGTTGGCTTCAAAAAAATTGGATTCTCCGGAAATTCTAACCGGATTGGCTATTTTTTGGTAAGGAATGGGAGCCGACACTTTCAGGAAATCATTCTGCAAAATAATCTGCGATAAAAAATTATTTTCTCCAGCTTTCTGTTCTGAAGAAAAAATAGCCGGCCAATAAAAAATTATTCCGGCGATAAAGGAAATCGCCAAAATAACGGCAAAAATAATTGTTATAATTTTAGAGGACATAATATTTTTATTTCTTATTTTTGCCTTATTTTATCACGACAAGAAAAAACGGCAAATTGCCGTTAATCTTTTTTTTCAAAATTTATCAGCTCAATGATTTTAGAAGGCTCGCGGAAACCTTTAACGATCCTTATTTTCGCTTCCGGAATTTTAAAATATGAGGCCAAAACCCTGACCACTCCCCTGTTTGCCTGTCCCATTTGGGGCTTTTCTTTTATTTTGACATCAAAGCTGTCCGAGTTTTTGGCAATAATTTTTTCTTCTTTGGCACAGGGAAAAACTCTTACTTTAATTAACATTTTATTTGATTTTTTTTAATGATGTTTTCCATAATTTTCCGTCCGGCTGCAATCCGATAAAATATTTTTCCACTTTGGCATCTGGAAAAGCGCCCAAAACAATATTTTTGGACTCTTCCAATATCTTTTGGTAATAAGCAAATTCTTCTCTTTCATCCTTGAAATTGGACATTCCTCCGAAAGCGCCGCAGTCATGATGGGCGGTTAAGGCTACTATGGCTGATTTATGCAAGGTCCTGGAAATTTCTATCTGCTTTAAAAAAAGACGCCTGTTTTCTTTTTCCAAAAAACCTTTGATGGAACCAGCCGTATAAAACATATCAAAAGTCTTATATTTTTTTTGAAAATATCCGTCCGACTCCAAATGCAGCCGCCAATCAATACAGCTAAAAACGATTGCTTTGCAAGAATGATTTATTTTTTGCTTCTTTTGAATTTTCATTTTTAAATTTTATCTTTTTTTATTGTTTTTTATTTTTAAGCGTTCAGCCTCCAAACGGCAAAGTTAAGAATTGCCGCAAAGCTTACCCATGCAAGATAAGGCGCGAGCAGATAAAAAGCTTTTTTTGATATTTTGCGAAAAATATTCATATTCCAAACGATAGCCGCCCATAAAAAAATTATTCCCGCCATGCCGGCTGCCGGAGATCTTAGCTGAAAAAAAAGATAAGACCAAAGAACGTTTAAAAAAAGCTGGAGAGAGTAAGCCGTCAAGGCAAAATCAACCAAACTCTTTTTTTCTCCCCTCTTTTTCCAAACCAGCCATCCCGACAAGGCTATCAGCAGATAAAGAATCGTCCAAACCGGAGCAAAAATCCAGCTTGGAGGATTAAAGGCCGGCTTGTTTAAACTCGGATACCAGTTAATCACTGCTTCAAAAGTAAACAAAGAGCCTGCAAATTGAACAATGCCTGCCGCAGCGATAAAAAATAAAAGACTCATTATCTTTTTATTTTCCCGCATAATCTATAAACATAATTTATGATTATGGCTATATTATAACAAAAAGCCCGCGCAGAAAAAATACTTTCCGCGCGGAGCTAAAGGCGCCTTGTTCTGTCTTATTTTTTCATAAGAGTGGTAAAAAGCGCGTAAACAGCCGACAATCCTACCGCCCCATAGACTATTTTGGAGAGAATCGTCATTTGTCCCAAAAGCATAGCAACGAGGTCAAGACCGAAGAGGCCGTATAGTCCCCAATTTAAGCCTCCGACAATAAGAAGGACCAAGGCTATTTTTTCTATAATATCCATAATTTTTGATTATTATGTTTATTATCTTAAGCTAATCGACCTTTGGCGTCCTTTTATTTAATTTGACGGAATATCCTGTCTTCTTTATCGGCAGGACAGCTTATTTTAAATTTTCAGCTTTCTCTCCACGGTCCTATAAATAAAAACGGAGACAATATTTCCTTAACTTCTTCGCGGCCGGGGTTGCATCCGGAAAGGACAATTCTATTGTCTACCAAAACCGCCGGCGTTTTAATAATTCCCATTGAAATAATTTTTTGGATATCGTTTATATACTCAAGTTCAGCCTTGTTCCCTCCTATCTCAACGGCTTGCTTTACCGACTCGTATAATTCGTCGGAAAATTTGCTTGTTCCCAAAACTTTTATCTTCATATAATTATTATACTACACGATAAAAAAATTAGTATAGCCTTTTTCCACCGATCGTTAACTTTCAATTCTGGAAAAAAGCCGGCTGCCCAAAAACAAAATTAAAATCGTGATAAAAATTAAAACAAAAAAATCGGCTGCTGCGCCGAAATGCGCGGATTCCGTCAAGGCGCATCCTGCATTATTCATTTTCCAGCCAAGCGACAGCCAAAGCGCCGGGGCCGGCAACGATGCCGATAACGTCATCGGCAAGATTTAAAAATATTATTTTTGCTTCCAAAAATTCCTCTTTTATTTTTTTCTCTAATTTCTTTGCTTCCAAAAGATCATCTCCATGGACAATGGCTATTCTGATTTCTTTGTTTGAGATTCTTTTGTCTTTTACTTCTTTTTTGAGCTGTTCAAAAAGAGCATTGGAAAAATCTTTAACTTTGGTTTTTATGCCTGCCGGAAAAAGCTTCCCATTTTTAATCCCTATAAGAGGCCTCAATCCCGCTTTTGCCATTCTTTTTAAAATAACGCCAGCCAAGCGGGAAATTCGGCCGCTGGCTTGAAGCCATTTATAATCTTCTAAAATTACAAAAAACTTTAATCTCTTGGCGGCTTTTTTTAATTCCAAGACCGTATCTTTTGAATTTTTTCCCTTTTTTATTTCTTCCAAAGCTTTTAAAACCATCAATCCCTGGCCGGCGCTGATATTAAGAGAATCTACATTGAAAATCCTTTTTTGATCTTCCTGATCTAAAAAGCTTTTAGCTTGAATGGCCGAGTTATATCCGCCCGAAAGCTTGGAGCTCAAGCTTATACAGATTATTTCTTCAAACTCGGCCAAGTAATTTTTATAACAGTCCAAATAATCTTTAGGGCTTGGCTGGGAAGTTTTGCCAAAACTCTTTATTCCTCTTCTCTCCGCTTCTCTCATTTTTTGAAAGGTGTTCTCTCCAAAAAGAATTTCAACATCCGGCCAGTCCAATTTGACCGAGACTATTCCGATCCGGTTTTTTTGTATCGTTCCCAGCGGCAAATCGGCCGTTGATTCGGTAATAATACCTACAGGCTTCATAAGCTTATTTCTTGGGCTTGTCCAATTTGTCCAGCCCTAAAAATTTTACTCCGTAATAAACGACCAAAGCGATTACCAAAAAATCTATCAACACCGCCAAAAAGTCTCCCCACATTATCCTGGCCGAACCGATATTCAGAGAAGCTGATTTCAGCTCGCCCGTCCTGTTTAAAACTATGCCGAGCAATGGATTGATTATGTCGTTTACAATTGCGGAAACCAGCTTGGAAACGGCTCCCCCAAGAATAAATCCGACAGCCAAACCCACTACTCCCTGTTTGCGGATAAAGTCTGTAAAATCTTTAAGCATATTTTATTTATTTTTTATTTCTTATAACCATATTCTACCAAAAAAATCTTTCCGGATTAAGCGGCTGGTGTTATTATTTATCTATGGCAAAAAATTTGCTGATAAAAACTCTTATTTTGTTATTTTTTCCGCTAGCGGCCGTTTCTCTTTTTTATTCTTATAATCGGCAGGCAGCCGAGCCGGCCAATTTTTCCGTTGAGAGCCAAGTCCAAGAGCAAGAGGAAAATTTGACCGGAAAACCGGATGGCAATCAAGCGCAAAGCCAATCCTTTCCCGCCAAAAAAGAACAAAATAGTTCAAATCCCGAAGGACAAAACAACGGAAATTCCAAAGAAGACGAAGATGATGTTTTAAAGAAAAAAATCGGACAAATGCTCATTGTAGGATTCAGGGGATCAAAGATAGCGGAAAAATCAACCATTGGCGGACAAATTGAAAGCTTAAATTTGGGAGGAGTAATCCTTTTTGATTACGACAATCCTTCCAAAGGCTTTCCCAGGAACATAATAAATCCGGAACAGACAAAAACTCTTATTTCCGGACTGCAAAGCTTCTCCGACGTCCCTCTTTTCGTTTCAATTGACGCCGAGGGAGGATTGATAAACCGCTTAAAAGAAAAATACGGCTTTACTGATTTTCCAAGCGCCCAATATTTGGGAGAGAAAAACGATCCGGCTTTAACAGAGCAAACAGCAAACGATTTGGGACGCGAACTTAAAAATCTCGGGTTCAATCTTAATTTCGCGCCCGATGCCGACGTAAACATCAATCCCGACAATCCCGTCATCGGAAAATTGGAAAGATCTTTTTCCAACGATCCGGAAAAAACAGCGAAACAGGCTATTGCTTTCATAAAAGGGTTGCACAAAAACAATATCATATCCGCGATAAAGCACTTTCCCGGACATGGAAGCTCAAAAAACGACAGCCATTTGGGGCTGACGGACGTTACAAAAACATACCGTCAAGAAGAGCTTATTCCTTTCCAAAGAATAATAGAACAGGGATATGCGGATATGGTGATGACCGCCCATATTATGAATAAAACCGTTGACGAAAATTATCCGGCCACCCTGTCTCCTTTATTTCTGCAAGATATTTTGAGAAAACAGCTCGGCTTCCAAGGAGTGATTATTTCAGACGATATGCAAATGGGAGCCATTGCAAAAAATTACGGTTTTCAAGAATCTGTAATCAAATCAATCAATGCCGGATGCGATGTTCTTATTCTCTCAAACAATAACGATAATTACGACAAAGATATTGCGCTAAAGGCAAGAGATATTATTTTTGAAGCCGTCAAAAACGGAGAAATAAAAGAAGAAACGATCAATAATTCTTATCTTCGTATTATGAATTTAAAAAAGAAATTCGGGCTGATAGAATAGATTCGTTTAAAGGCAAGTTTATTTTCTTAAAAAGCAATTGCGGCAAACAGGCTTGTAAACATAACTGCCGTCTTCCGGAATAATTGAAGGTATCCCTGTCAATATCGGTTCATTGTTTTTATAAACTTGGGTATATACTGCGTCCGGATTTTTACAGATTTCGCAAACGGCCCGCTTAAATTCAACATGTTTCGGCCCCATTGAAAGAAGCCTTTTAATTACAGGAAACATTTCTCCCTTGTAATCCGTATCCAATCCGGAAGCGATTACTTTTATTCCCCTTTTTAGCATTTCCTCTATTATATAAGCATCCTCATCGTTGAACATATGGATTTCATCAATTCCTGCCACTTTTAATTCTTCTTTTTTTATCGCCCGCAAATCGGATATTTTTTCCGCGCCTAAAGAAACTCCGTTGCGCGACCAAACGCTTTGATCTCTAGTATTCTTCTCCGGCTGAAAAATTTTAAAAGGAATCTCCGCATATTGCAAAGAAGCAAAGCGGCTGATCAGGTCAAAAGATTTGCCGCTTTTCATCGGCCCAAGAATTAGAATAAGATCCATAATCTTCAGTATAAAAATTCTTATAAAAATTCTGCGCCTCGCAAAAATGCGAAGCGCAGAAAAACTAAATTGAATTGCTTAAAAAATCTTCTTACCTCTCAACGCTGATAGTTTTTTTCAATTCAGCCGATGGAGCGTTAACGGTAATGCGTCCCGTCGTGGTGCTTTGGATAATGGTATATCCGGTATTGTAGTTGGTGCAGTCGGTAAAGGCGGCTCCGGTAGCGCTTGGGTCATAAGGCATTGCCGACAAGTAGTTCGGAACCAAGCAGGAGCATAAATCAGCCGCAGTGGATGAGCTGATAGTGGTCGCGCTGCTGGTGGGAATTGACGCGCTGCAAGTAAAGACTCCTTGATTGTCAACCATATTCTGATGCACCGCATTTAATATGGAGTTGACTGCCTCCGCTCTCTGCGTATTTCTGCCAGTGGCAAATTGGCGGGCCGGATTGGCGGCAACGATAACCACCGAAGCCAGCATCGCTATTAAAGCCATAGCGATCAAAACTTCAATAAAAGTAAAACCGCTTTTTTTGTTTTGCATAAAATTATTTTTTATTGCTATTTATAATTATAGAAATATTATAATTTATCAATCAAAATACCGCAAGCCGGATTTATCAACATCTTCCTATTTCTTTTTGGGAATTAAATTCGGGCCCGCAAGGCTTGGATTTTCAGCCAATCCTCTCTTTGCCAGCCCGATGACATTGGCAAAAAAAATCGGATGGAGTTTGGTCTCAATTATTTTTCTTAGCTCTTCTTTCTGTAAAATTTCTTCCACGTCTATCCCCTGCCACGGATCCGATATTACGACAGGAATATCTATAATGGATGTCAGATAAAAATCAACCTTGGGTATCAGGCTTGACCCTCCGCAAAGGATGATTTTCGCCACTTTTTTTCCGCTTTTATTTTGATAAAATTTTACGGAATCTTTGATGCCGTTGATAATCTCCTGGAACGGCCCTTGAAGCACAAAAATAATTTCACCGTCCCTTTTTTCAACGTCAAAACCGCAAGTCCTCTTCAGTTCTTCCGCTTTCTCAAGCGGCATTTTTAAATTTTGCGAAAGAGTCTTTGAAAATGTTTCTCCTCCGGCAGATACTGCCGCGCTCAATTTTATCTCCTTGTTGTCGTAAAAGCTCAAAACTGTCGCGCGGGAACCTATATCAACAACAAGATAAACGACCTTCTCGTCGTTCATCTCTCCTTCAAAAGCTCTGGCGATGCTGGCCGACTCCAAATCCAAGGCAACGGGATCCAGTCCCGCCTCGCTTAAGACAGACAAATAATTATCTACTAGAATCTTGGGAGCGGCCGAGAAAAAGCCTTCTTTGAAATTAAAATAAAAATCGGATAAGTTTATCGGAAAGGTTTTTGCCGCTTGCTGCTCTATATTTTCATCGTTTGGAAAAAAATGAATAAACGTTTGCGACTCCGGAAGAGAGCAAATAACATTTTTTATCTTTATCGCTCTTGGTTCCGCCTTCAATAGAACATTCCCTATTTTTTCCGCCAAAGCGCCTTTATTTAAAATTCTGCCGTTTTGCACTATGCCCTGTTCCATCTCCGCCCTGCCGTAAGCTTTTAAAAAAACTTTGCCTGATTTCTTCTCAAGCTCCAGCGCCTCTATTGATTTGTCGCTTATATCAAGCCCAAAGGCTTTTTTCTTGAATAAACTGATCATCACGCTGATTTCTCTTTAATTTTTCTATTATAGCAAATATTAATCTTGAGGAATATAAGTAAGCTTGATGCTCATCACATAAGAGAAGGAGCGTCGCTGGCTTGGACTGTAGCAATCCTGTCCCGGTCCGCATCCTGAACAGCTGTCGCAGTATCCGGCATAAGTCCGGCCGCTGCCGGTATTACGGACATAGTTGCCCCCTCCGCTGGTCCAGTCGTCGTCATTTCTGTAGGATTCCACCAGCAAATTGCTGGTCCCGTCCCAAGTGAAAGGAGTGTCCAAGGTATGGCATTTCCATTCTCCGGCAACCGGTTTTACATAGCTGGTCGGGCCGTAAACGACTGTCAGGCCGGAGGTGTCAAAAGAAGATAAAGAACTTGCCGCGGTATTTTTCATTTTTATCCTCATATTGGCGATATCCCGGCCTGGCGTTTCAGAACAATACAAGCAAACT
>Ga0265293_10001605_pt1 | contig 48592 bp, 33 predicted proteins | sample Munlanlewell138R_FD_192505 | JGI IMG/M metagenome (GOLD analysis project Ga0265293, IMG submission 192505) | Leachate microbial communities from a municipal landfill in Southern Ontario, Canada - Leachate well 138R | ecosystem: Engineered > Solid waste > Landfill > Unclassified | place: Canada... | reverse complement strand
AAATGAATTAAGCGGTATTGAAAATCCCTTGCCCATAAACTTGATATATGCTTCCTTTTTTGTCCATACTTCATAAAAGCGCTTGTCCATATCTATTCTTGCCTTTTTTATGTAAGCGACTTCACTCTCAGTGAAAAATCGTCTTGCAATTTTAACATCAGCAACTCTGATTTTCTCAATATCTATTCCAATTGGCTTGTCCGAAATAGCTACAATAATAGCATTTCTGGTGTGTGATAGATTAAAATGAAAATCAGGATAACTTTTTAAATACGGCTTGCCATACTTGTTTCTGCAAAAGATAATCTCTCTGTTTAAAATATTAAGTTCTTTATAAGCTATTGTTCTAACAAGGATTTCGGAATACAGGCTAAGTTTCTTATCAATATCAAAATGAAACCGTTTGACTTTCTCATACTTATCTTTAGAAACAAATTTTAGTAATTGTTTAAACACTTCTGCGTCAACAACATCATTTAACTCTACATAATACAATTTGATCATAGTTCATCTTCCTCTGTGACCGGATCAATACCATACTTTCCAATATTCTTTTAGTTTCTGCAAGAATTGTAACTATTTTATTCTTTTTTTTATTCTCACCAAATCACCTGTTGTTTGTTTGTATGTACAACCTTTGTCTCATAGATGCTTCTCATAAAATTACCAGTAGATGAAATATATTATTACACTGTCAGTCTGGCGAAAATGTGAAAATGGGCGTTTTCGCAGTTGGTTAAGGCGGTTTGTGAATCATTTCTAATCCCTCATATTTCAGTTTTTATTAGACTTGCTGCCTTCGATTTACCATTCCGGCCAGCGGGTTTGTATTGACTGCTGTTTGAAGTTGATGGTCATCAAGGTGGGTATAAATCTGGGTCGTATTCAAAGATTCATGGCCCAGGATTTCTTTTAACGCTCTGATATCCACATGCCCATGCTTGTACAACAAAGTTGCCGCGGTATGGGGTGTAATATCTTTAGATAATCCGGCAGCTTCAACCGCGTTTTTGATAACGATCTGGATCGCTCGTGTTGTGAGACGAACCCCTCTGTTGCTGATGAAAAGCGCATTATCTTGGGGGTTATAGTTGTTACGATCAATTAGCCATGCGTTCACCGCGTTTTTAGCTGCCGGCGTCAGGTAGATTTGCCTTTCCTTGTCGCCTTTGCCGATTACGGTCACGGATTGGGCGCTAATCTGTTCCACATTCAAATTTGTAAGTTCGGCTAAACGCAGGGCGCAATTTAGAAACAGGGTAACAATACAGTAGTTGCGCGGTGAATCCTCAACACTCATCAAAAGGCGTATAGAATCTTCCAAGTTCAAATATTTGGGTATCCGTTTCGCTTGTTTCGGGACTTCCAGTTCTTCGGTAATGTTGTTATCAATCAGGTGCGCTTTGGTTTTGAGATATTTCCAAAACTGTCGGATGGATATGATTTTGCATCCACAAGTCGCAACGGAGCAGTTGCGTTCTTTCTGCAAATAAGAAACGAAGGCATACATATCATCGAGCGTGATTGATTTTATAAACTTGATATCTGCGAACGAACAGTCATGCGGGGGAGTCGTTGATGGTTTTCTACGCTTATAAACAAATTTAAACAGCAGCCGGAGATCAACGCGAAACTCCGATGTAGTGTGCGGCGACCGCGCCTTTATCACGGTCAGATAGCTGAAATATTCCTCAAGTATTTTGTTATTGAGTTCCATAAACGAAATTTTTTCTTTTAATGTGTCCGTCTATGAGGTAAGTTATACCAAGATTTTTACGGATAGCGAAAATGCTGTGTTCGCAGTAGATGTTCCGGAATTTCTATAGACCCTTCCTTCATCATCTTTCGTTTACTCTTCTACCTTCGAAGGTGAAATTTTGTGTTTGCACAGTTTTATTAAGGCGGTATATTTCCGCTTATAGTAAAGTGTTTCAATTTTATCACCCTCAATCTTTTTGATAAAGTGCCGCTAAAACTATCTTCAAGAAGTCACCAATTAAAAACGGAATATGTAATGCGTTTCGCTCTATATCAGAACATATCTCAACAGTTTTTATCCCCATACACTTGCATTCGTTTATAGCCCGAACCGCGATTTCACCCAGGTTGGCAATTAATCATTTAGAGAACATCAGATTCATCTATCCTTTTTATTTTAAACAATGCTGTCCGAACTCGACTATCTTGCCGCTTTCAAAACACACTTCATAGATTTCGCAATTGTTTTTGGAAACGATCTCATTCATGACTTTCATCGCCTCAATCACGCATAGCACACCGCCTTTTTTCACCTTGTTGCCAACCGAGGCAAAAGGTTTCGCCTCATCGGAAGGCTTCGTGTATCCAAGACCCATTATAGGTGCAGAAATATCGTAGTCATCAGGCGGGGATAAGCTGCTTTTCACCTCCGCTTCAAAAGGAAACTGTTCAATTTTTATTTCTTCCTCCTGATTTTTTACTTCCAATATCTTTATTCCGTTATCTCTCATTAATTGAGATATTTCCTTAATTTTATCTTTAAGCTCCATTTGAATTTCTCTCCTCAAAACCGTATTACAGCAAAATGCTGTTTTATGTTATTTCATTAAATAACAAGTGCAACTCATCTTCAGCTATAGTTGAAATGATCGGTTTAAACTTTATAAGACCATTGCAGCAAATTGAAATAATATATTGTTCCACTGAAAATGTATACATCATAGTCCCCAAACTATCATCCAATACATTAAAGGAATTCAGTGGCGTTGATAAACCAGTACCTATGTGTTTTATATAAGCTTCTTTTTTTGTCCAAACTTTATAGAATGCATAATCCGGATTATCGTGTGAGATTATATATTTCTGCTCGAAAGATGTGAAAAAGCGCTTGGCAATCGCTAAGTCAATCGGTTTTATTGATTCAATGTCAATGCCGATTGCACTATTCGAAAAAGCTATAGCAATCGCGTTTCGGGTATGAGAGATGTTGAAATAAAATTTCGGATAATCAAGGAGAAAGGGCTTTCCATTTTTGCTTTTGCCAAATACAATTTCTTTGTTTGACAAACTTAATTCTTGACACGCATGATATCGGACTAACAGTTCAGAGTATAAACAAAGCTTACGGTCAATATCGAACCGAAATCTTTTTATCTTTTCCTGCTTTTCGATAGAAACCAATTTTATTAAACCGTCAATAGCAGAATCTGATGATATTTCCAAAAATACAATTTTTACGTTCATCATTTTGAAAAATACTCCTTAAAATTGTCCATAATATCTGTCGTTTCCAATGACGCATCTAAATCGTCTCATGTAAAATACGCCGGCAGCCGCAATTAAAGCGGCATATTCTCCCAATGAAAATTCAGCGACAGCATGAAAGGGAATGTTTTTTTCTTTAAATATCTCATAGATCGCTAATTCCACAGTCAAAGTACATATCTGACAATAAATTGTTTTGTTCAATTCTTTCTGCAGTGCTTCCAAGCACATCCTATCGACATCGTATCCGACAACGGATGATGCCAATTCAAATACTGCTCTGGCTTTTGCAGAAGACTCGTATATACTTTTCTCCATTCTTGTAAATTGAGAACCTTGACCACCAAATACTGATGGCGTTTTATTTCCCAATTCTATTATCCTTTCTGTCCGATACTCCTAAACCTTTGACACCGCTGTTTAACTAACTTTGAAGGATGTAATTTGCTTAAAGTATGTATCTCACAAATGAGATAGTTCTTAATACGTGAGGCCATTTCTGTCACATCGGCCTGCGCTCCGCCACAGGGTTCAGGTATAATGGAATCCACTATTACTTGTTCAAATAAATCTTTTGATGTCATTTTCAATAGCTCAACGGCTTCGGTTTCTCTACCGGTGTCTTTCCATAAGATTTCAGCACAAGCTTTTGGGGAGATAACGCTCAATACCGCATTCTCAAGAATAGCAATACGATCCGCGACACATAAAGCTAATGCGCCACCGCTTCCACCGTAGCCTATGAGGACTGAAATAATAGGTACTTTTAAAGTCATCATTTCCATCAGATTATTTGCGATAGCGGAAGCTTGTCCCCGTTCTTCGGCCTGTTTCCCCGGATATGCGCCTATAGTGTCTATAAAGCAAATGATAGGTCTTTTGAATTTTTCAGCTTGCTTCATCAAGCGTAATGACTTTCGGAATCCTTCGGGATGTGTCATTGAAAAATTATATTTTATTTGTTCATCTATATTTTGTCCTCGCAATTGACCAATAACTGTAACGGGATAGTTATCAAGCAATGCAACACCGCCAATAATTGCGGGATCATCTCCAAACAACCTGTCACCACTAAGCTCAATAAAATCCGTAAAAATGTAATCTATATAAATGGCCGAATTAGGACGGTCTTTATTTTTCAAGATATTCATTTGTGTTGAAACGGAATGATCCATAAACCGCACCTATCTCTTATGTAATCGTAACAGTTTTCCTATTAAAGATTTTATCTCATCTTTATCCGCAACAATATCCACCATACCATGTCTCTTTGCATATTCGGCTGTTTGAAAATCATCCGGTAACTGCTCATTCGTAGTATCCTCAATAATTCGCTTGCCCGAAAATCCGTATGTTGCGCCTTTTTCCGCTATGATGATATCTGCCAATGATACAAAACTGGCGCTTGCTCCGCCCAATGTTGGATTTGTTACTATTGATATAAATAATAGTCCTTTGTCGCTATGTTGTTTTACTGCACTCGTCATTTTTATCATCTGCATTAATGCCAGGGTGCTTTCCTGAACTCGGATACCGCCTGATGCAACCACAGCAACAATAGGTAATTTCTTTTTCGTGGCATATTCTAATGCCAAAGCAATCTTCTCACCTTCAGCAACACCGATTGTACCCATTTTGAATTGCTTATTAAGTCGGATATAAAGAATTTTTATACAATTAATAGTTCCAACTCCGACGCTTACCACATCAGACGATTTTTTAAATATGCAAGCACTATCATAATTGCTTATCAATGATAGTTTTGTATTTATACTTTTAGTTATATATAATTCTTGGAATGTATCATTATCAATGATTGCATTAAACATTTTTTCTCCATTCGTCATGGTCATGAAATTATCGATATATTGGCTGCAATTGATTTTAAAAGATAAGCTTTTATTATGGGTTTATAAAAGCAGCCTTTCGTATATAATCATTTAAATTATATCTAAGTATTTCTTAATTTGGTTATTCATTTTTTTATTTATTTCAGAAAATATAATAGTATTTGCCAATATTGTCATCTTTCTTGAATATTGTTTTCATTACCCTATTGGCTCAGTAATAATTTTGTTTTCATGAATGATCAATTTATAATCAGCTACAGCATTAATTAAAACATGATCATGAGTTGCAAAAACAACGGTCCCTTGAAATTCTTTTAAACAATTTTGAAGTATCACAACCGAAAATATATCCAGATAGTTTGTTGGCTCATCAAGCAAAAGTACATTGGCATCTGATGTAATTAATTTCGCAAGCGATAATTTGACTCTTTCGCCTCCACTCAATACGATGGCCTTTTTATGGATATCCAGATTGCTAAATCCGAGTCTTGCTAGGACTGTTCTTTGTGTTTGTTGATTTTGGACACTGGTTGAACTTACATTTTCCAATACAGTTTTTTTATAATCTATATTTTCGTAATTTTGCCTAAAATAACCGAGACGTGCTTTTGGAACCATATAAATTGATGGATGTCGCTCATATATAAGATTTAATAATGTTGTTTTTCCTGTGCCGTTTTTACCGTAAAGAGCATATTTCTTACTGTTTTCAATTATAAAACCAGCATTGAAAAACATCGTTCTCTCCTGAAAACCATAATGTAAATTTTTGCATTCTATTATAATTTTGTTTTGGGGAGGATCCGTCAAATTAAAATCGATTTTAATAGTCTTATCGTCCTTTGGTTTTTCGATTTTTTCAAGTTGATTGATTCTTGATATTGTTGCTAGCGCTGACGATTGCATATTTTTTTGCTGGGTACTTTTTGACCGGGCAGAACCAGAATCCCTATAAACTTTTGTTTTGTTTATTGGTTTTATCCGAATTTTTTCAGCTAACTGTTTCTTTTGCTGAACTACTTTTATCAATCGTTTTTTTCTTGACTATAGATTTCGTATTTTTCACCTCCTGGTCTTTTAAAAGCTTACTTTGGTAAACATAATTTTCATAATTGCCTTTGAAAACGTGAATTTTGGCGTTTTTGAGTTCCCAAATATACGAACATAAATTTAGAAATTCTCTATCGTGGCTTACAACGACAAAAGTTGGTACGCTCACAATAAAATTGTATACTTTTTGTTTACTTTCGAAATCCAGATTGGCTGTTGGTTCATCGGCCAGCAGTAAATCAGTTTGTTTTTCTAATGCCTGAGCAATTTTTAGTTTTGTCTTTTCTCCACCGCTGTAGCAAGGACTATCTATAGATTTGATGACATCAAGTTCTCTCGCGATTATATTACACATCGGTTTTACCGAATCATCGATTTGGCGAATATAGGAGATCAATAAATCTTTTTGTTTTACCTGACCTTCATCAGGAATTTCATCTTGTTTCATAATGTTAAGCAACGTACTTTTTCCGCTACCGTTTAAACCGATAATCCCGATGTGGTCACCACGATTTACTTCTAAACTAGGAATGTCTAATATTAATCGTTCACCATACCATTTTTTTATTTGATGCATTTCTAATATAAACATGTCTATCCTTTCCAATCAAGTGTATAACTAATTACTATCGATCTCATGTATCAAAATATTTATACCGACACCAATAGTTTTATTTGTTTACAAATGACTCAAGATATCCAAATCTTCCTGAGAAATATCAATATTACTAAAATCCGATGGAATGTAATGTATTTCTTTCTCTTTTACACAATGATGTATAATTTTTATCAATTGTGTTTTAATTGCTTCGTTTAAATCATCCAACTGGTTTTTTGTATAATATGAACTTCTAAGCCTTATTTGGAAGCTTTCTTTAATTATAAATGCATCACATTCAATTAAGCAGTCTGTTTTTTCATTCGGATCGCATCTGAACTCAAAATCATTTAAGTTCAGATATTTATTTGTGTCAACATAATCTAAATTCCCAAGATAATTATATCGAATTAAATACTCACTTGGTATATTCTCCAACGCTTTTTTTTCATATCTTAACAAACCATAATGAACACCATTACCTGGTACATCTCTAAGCACTTTTTTAGTTTGAATAAGGCGATCGCTAATGTCCGGCGGAAAATTTTTCACACAAATGGGAAACATCGCTGTAAACCATCCTAAGGTTCTAGTTACATCTAACTCCTTTCCCCCATCTTCCCGTCCCATTATTTCAACTTCGAAACACAGCGGTATATCTCTATTCCAATCCCGGAGCCCGGCAATTAAAGAAGTCAAAATCAACTCCTTTTCATTTGTCTGGTACGGTATATTTGCTTCCCTCGTCAATAAGGTTGTCTCGCTTGAATCTAACGACATCATACTGCTAGATGTATTTGTGGGTACGGGAAGTAGAATAGATGCACACAACTGCTTTATTTCAAACTGAATGTTTCTCCAATATTCTGTTTCTCCTTTAAAATATTCAACAGAACGCATACCATTCAAAGCCCATTCCTGATATGAGCAGAGTGGCACCTGTAAAACTGGCTTTTGACCTGCAACTTTGCCAGCCAACAGATATTCCATATCTCTTATAATTATTTGCCAAGATACCCCATCAACCAGAAGATGATGTGACAGAAAAACCAATATATTTTGATGGTTTGGAAATTTAAAATACATGCAACAAAACAAAAGCGAAGATGAAATATCAAAATTCAGTTCATTATCGCGTATACTGACATGCATCTGCTCATATGCTTTATCCACTGTATCTGCAGTAAAATCATACAACTTTGCAGCAATAGATCTGGCTATGTGATCATCATTGTAAAACAATACACCTTTGTCTTCGCTATAATTAATCCTAAGTTCATTATGCACATCATAAATCTGCTGGATACATTCACAGAGCATACTATATGGAACTATGTCATCTACAGAAAAATAAATACAGTGATTATAATAATTCCTGTTAATCAAATCACGGTTGAAAAACCACCGATGGATAGGCGTAAGATGAATATCCAATCCATGCAATTGATAAGCCTGTCCACGATCAGTAAGCTTCTTCATTTTACGGCTTATCTGCAAAAAATTCTCAGCCTGCAAAATGTCTTTTACTGCCAGTTCGTAATTATTTTCCTTTATTCTCATGGATAATAAAATCGCTTTAATTGAATCCCCGCCTAGTTTTATAAAATTATCTTGTAATGATATCTGATTTTTAAAATTCAAAACCTCTGCAATGACCTTTAAAAGAATTTGCTGTTCTTCATCTAATGATTGTTCGTTGATTGTAACTTCCTTCGCCGGATTTGGAAGTGCCCTCCTGTCTATTTTACCATTCAAAGTTAAAGGAAATTTATCTAGATAAATATATACGGACGGAATCATATATCTCGGCAAAATTTGACGAAGCTCTTCTATGACAGCACTTTCCTCTACATCGGATACCAAATATGCCACTAGTTGCTGGGTGTCCGCTCCTGAAGTTAGAATACAAACTTCTGCACCTGTTACCCCACTTAATCTTAAAATGGCTCGCTTTACTTCATTAAGATCAATCCTAAAACCTTTAATTTTAACCTGTTCATCTTTTCTGCCGATGTATTCAATACAATCCTTTCTTATGAATTTTGCGTTATCTCCTGTTTTGTAAACCCTTTGGTTATTCCAAAATATAAATTTCTCGCTTGTCAGTACATCGTCATTGAAATATCCCTTAGCCAGTCCTGTACCTGCAATATATATTTCACCAACTTCTCCTTCCGGGACAGGTCTTAAACCTTCGTTTAAAATATATATTTTCATATTCGCAACAGGTTTTCCAATGGGTACACTTACACCATTATCTGTATCCGCATTATATTTATAAATCATGCATCCGACCGTTGCTTCTGTTGGTCCATATTCATTATACAGATCTATTAATTTACCAAATTTTCTTTCCACTTTACTGGCAGCCGAAGTCGGAAGCTTATCTCCTCCGAGAATTAGGCACCGCAAGGCAGAACCTTCCAATGAAGATTCGGCCAGTATCATAAGATGGGCAGGAGTCAGCTTGATGACCGTACAAATATTTTCATTCAATATATCCAGTAATGCATCTGATCTATCAGCCGGATATATTTTTACTTTACCTCCGCTGATTAACGGAACAAATAAGGAAGTCACAGTTAAGTCGAACGAAATTGATGTATAGAGTGCAAAAACATCCTGACTGCCAACATTATACTGATCTGATGCCCATAGTATATAATTTGATAAGGCATCATGCGTGATGACAACCCCCTTTGGCGTTCCACTTGAACCAGAAGTAAAAATAATGTAAGAAATGTCTTCACACGATGGCTTTACATCATTATTGTATGTAATATGTTTACACCAGTCCACATCACCCAAAGATATAACCAAACCGGTATTGAGCCATAGCGCCAAGTCGGGCGTATCTGTTATCACTAAATAGGCCTGAACCTGATTTGCGATTAATTGTATTCTTTTCTTAGGATATGACGGATCAATAGGTATATATATGCCACCAGCAACCAATACTGCATACACAGCAGTCACCATTTCAACGGAGTGATGCGCCAAAATAATAACTTTATCTCCACGCGACATCCCCATATCCACAAGTTCAGAAGCCAAAATATGAACCCGTTCCCAAAACTGTTTATACGTAACTGATCGATTTTTTCCTTCTAACGCCGTTGCTTCAGGGCTCTTTTTTACTTGTTCTTCCAATAAATCTACGACAGTTGCTTTCTTATATATGGTCTGCGTAGCATTAAAATCCAACACCAGTTTTTTTTCTTCATCCCCGTCCATAGCCGACAAATTTGCAATACATTCATTAGGTTTGTGGTGTATCTGTAGTAAAATAGTCCGTATACTATTTACCATACCGTTGACTATTTCGTCCGTATACCCCACAGCCTTATAATCCACATCAATCTGTATATTTTTTTGACGATCCCAGCACCGGATAATCATTTGCATCCCGTATAGCTGCTCTCCATTATATACCTCATGGGTGCTACAAGCATAACCGCCAATAGCACCTGCCATTTCCGTATGGTATGTATTGATACAAACATCAAAAAGTGCATCGCCATACCTACCGTCTGTTCTTAGCGATTGTATAAGTTGATTGTATGGATATTTTTGATGCTTGAAAAAAGACAGCGTCTGCCGATAAATAATTTGCATCATCTCCCCAGCTGTTTTTGACGGATCTATTCTACATCGAATGGGCATGGTGCCGGTAAACATCCCAAATATACCTCTCTGCTTTTTATTGCTTCTCCCCAGCACTGGGTTCCCGATTATACTCTCATTTTGATTCCGGACTAAATAAAGAAAAATCATATATAAAACTATAAACACTGAATTTAGCGAACAATGATATTTGTTCATTAGTTCATTGATAATATCTGTTTCGTTTTTTGAAAAAAGAAAGCTCTGTCTTTCCCCTTTTAAATTTGACCCATCTGTCACAATCAAATCTTCGGGGGTAAATTGCCCACGCCAAAAAGTCCCATCTACCGTTGCCTTTTCGCTAAGCAAGTATTCCTTTTCTTCTGATAAATATTCTTGATACGCAGGCATATGATCCGTCATACCATTCGGACAGGCAGACAGCTTTTCATAATAATTTTGAATTCCTTTCGTAAATAACTGCATGCTCCAGCCATCTGAGATGAGATGATGGGCAAACAGCATATAACCGGACTTTCTGCCCTTGTTGAACATGCCGACTTTAAATAAAGGCGAATCAATCAATGAAACTACAGATCCAATATATTTTTGCATGCGTGACTGGATAAAAGCTTCTATTGATTCATTCTGTGGTATTTCTATCATATCTACATAGTCATACTGTACATCTGAAAAATAAAGCTTAATTTCATTTTTTACATATTTAAAACGTATACTGAATGAGTCATAGCCGTTAATAAACATAAGGATCGCTTTTTTCAATATGGTAAAATCAATGATTCCGTCAATCTCTACCCAACCACCAAGAAAATACATGGGAGAATCCGGATATATATTCTGCGTATACCAGATTCGTTCCTGTGGCTGTGATAAAGGAAAATACGCAATCGTATCATTATTATATTTATCCAAAGGGCAACCTCCTATTCCATCTTAGATAAAATTATTTATTATCAGGCAAGCCTGAAAGATATGTTTTCCGTGCCTTCTGAACTCGAATAACATATCGATAAAGGTAATCAGATGATCCTGCAAAACTGGCGTTATTGTACAAAGAAATTTTCTTTATTACTTTGAAGGAAATATTCATAATCCTCTGGGGTTCCCAAACCAAACATACCGTTTTTCTCATCGCCGATATTATAATATCCAATTTCCTTTGATGCTAAAATCATCTCGTTATATACAGGGGCAACATAGAATTCACCGTTTATCCGGATACCTTTCTCTATCATTTGCTTTGCGTAGAATATAAAATCCCTGCCGCTTTTAAAATAGTAAATTCCAACTGTAGCCTCATCCGAAATTACCTCTTTTTCACGAACCATATATACAGAATCTTCCGCATCCACAGCAACATACGACCATTTGGGATGATTCGACTTCATTGTTAGAATATAACCGTCCATATCCTGGGTTAAGGCTTTGCTGATAAAGTCGTTAATATCAGCTCCTATCAGTTGATCGCTGTTCACAATCATTAAGCTGTTTTTATTGTCGATCAAGTGCTCTGCCAACAGTACTGTACAAGCTGCCCCTTGTGTCAGTGTATCCACAGACAGTACCTGGCATCCGGGAGCGACTCCTTTCAAAACTTCATCGCAGTTATAATTTTGTATATGTTCCTTCAAGCACAAGAAAATAACCTGCACCTCTATGCAAGAAGGATATATATTTTCGACCACTCTTTCAATCATTGTTTTTCCATAGACCGGTAGTAAAGGTTTGGGTAGGACATAACCTGCATCTGTAAATCTTTTCCCCAGTCCTGCCATAGGCACCACAATATTTAGCATAATTACTTACTCGCTTTCTAAATTATGATATTTATCATTTGTACAGGACGGAATTTTTACAACAACGGTCGCGCTGTCTGTTATTGCCACAAAATCCGTTGACTCTCCGGGTTCTATATGTATAATATCGCCCTCGTAATATCTGGTCCTGTTCATACTCACTTCGCCTTTCAGGACTAAAGTGACCTCATCAGCGATTTTATGGAGATGTGATGTTTCAGCGTCGCCTTTTGAATAATATTTAACAGCAACTTCCACATGTTTTGTACGCAGGACAGAAGGCTCAAAATCTCCTACAAACCATCCTTTAGTCATATTATTTAGCTGATATAACTTCATTACAATCCTCCTCCAATTGCCGTCCGTCTCTCACGGCAATCAATTGAACTTCTTTTTCTATATTTTCCAAGACAACATCACATACATCACGAACCACCATAACGTGGGCTCCAGACGCATATGCGGCTCTGATCCCATAAGCACTATCCTCAAGTATTAAGCATTCATCTGCAGCTATATTAAGCAAATCCATTGTTTTACAATATATTTCTGGTGAAGGTTTCGGCTCCGTTACATCCTGGTTGCTTAGAATAACATCAAAATAGGTGAGCAATCCGGCCTTCCCAAGCATTGTTTCAATAGAATGCCGCAGACTGTTTGATGCAAGCGCCAATATGTATTTCTTCTTTAACATCCTTAACGCCCGAACATGCTCTGCATTCTCAACACACTCGTTTGCAATATAGGTTTCCAGATATTTTTGTTTGAGTGCATTAATCTCTTCTTGCTTTGCTTGTGAAATACCATAATGTTCTGCCAGTTTTAGCAGTTTGACGCGGGTGGGTAATCCGTCATAAATCTTTTGATGATTCTCCAGTGTAATTGAAGGAATCCCGCTTTGCACAAGCGCTTGGTTTAGAGCATGATAATGCCAGTCTTTGGCGGGAATCAGAACGCCGTCCATATCGAATATTATTGCTTTAATCATTTTTATTTCCTCCAAAATAGTATTTGGCTTCTTCGGGATAATCCGTACATATTGACACATGGTCGCATATATTATGATCTTTTTTAAGTAATGCCCAAAACTCCCTGTACGGCATTTGGTGCAGTTCTGGAGATACCAAGCAAACTTTTTTACCTCTGGAAATATTTTCCTTGATGCGGTCTGCTGTTATCCAGCTATAATCATAAAAAGCGTCCATCCACACTCCTTGTATATCATTTATTATAACAGGCTGCGGTTCTATGTCACTTTGTCTTGTATATACATCAAATCCCATATGTAAATACGAAGTCATATCCGGCACCGACATATCAAAAACAAAGTATTTTTGATCCGGGTAATCGGTCAAAATAGTCTGTAGATATGCATGAAGCCCGTCTGCCTTTATATTCAGGGCTAAATGTATATCATGTTTTGCAACTGCAGCAAATAAATCAGTTGCTTTCGCTGCGTTTTTGCCGGGGATATCGTGTGAAATAACCAGCTGTTTATTATGGTCTCTCAGATCTGTTTCGATCCCGAATCCCATTTGCGCTGCTTTCACAAACGCTTTTTCCGTGTTTTGCAGCGTACGATCCGGCCACCAGTAGCCCCTGTGACTAATTATATCCATATTTTGAAAACCATACCTTTTACGTAAAATGAATCGGACTCCTATAAGGCAACTCCAATGCCTGTTCCTGTTGCAAAAGCAAGTCAGTCGGTGAAAAACCTTCTTGAAAAAGAGAATAGCCTGCCCTGCTACAATGTAATAAAAATCAACATTACAACTATCTCCTCAAGTCATACCAGAGTTCGTGTCGGTACAGTTACTGGTAATACTGCGCCTGGGCATTCCATAACTCATAATACTTACTATCCCTATCCTCTATCATGGTATTATGGCTTCCCTGCTGTACAAGATTTCCATTATCAAAGACAAATATTTTATCACAAAAACGACAGGAAGAGAGCCGGTGCGAGATAAATATAGCCGACTTGTTGCTTAAAATTTCATTGAATTTAGAATATATTTCAAACTCTGCAATTGGGTCTAGCGCAGCTGTTGGTTCATCCAGAACAATGAATGGAGCATCCTTATATAGCGCCCTCGCTAGGGCTAATTTTTGCGCTTCCCCGCCTGATATATCGACTCCATCCTTATCAAAATTCTTATATAATGCTGTCTCCAATCCATTTGGCATATGATAAAACCTTTCCATAAAACCCGCTTCTTCTAGGCACTTTTCTACCCGCTTTGCATCATATTCCATTGCTGTTGCTATATTCTGACCAAGGGAAAATGAAAACAAATTAAAGTCCTGAAAAACAACGGAAAAAAGATTCAAATACTCCTGGTATCTATATTCTTTTATATTTACTCCGTTTAAAGTAATTTCCCCTTCGGTAGGGTCATATAACCGGCACAGCAATTTTATCATAGTTGTTTTTCCACTGCCATTCAGACCCACTACCGCTATTTTTTCCCCATATTGAATTTTAAACGATACATTTTTTAGCGAATACACCTCTGCAGTCGGGTACTGAAATGAAACATTTTTAAATTCTATTTCATAGCCTTCTTTGTTCTTCTTTTCAATAGATAATGACCCTGTGTGCATCTCGTTTGGTATGTTTATATATTCAATAATATCTTTCAAATATACATTATTATGTTTATAGTCTCCAATGATGGAGATTAAACCTGACACACCGTAAACAAACCTGTTTATACAGCCTGTATATTGTAAAAATTGACCTATTCCAAATGCTCCGATAAAAGCTTTGATTGCGACATAAATATAGATAACTATGTTGACAGCTGCATTTAAAACTGTTTTTATGTTCCTATATTTATACGTAATTTTTTCCGCAATTTTTAAATACGGTGCATTTTCACCCCATTTTTTCACTTGCTCCAATATAATCGGCGCCTGTTTATATATTTTTATGTCCATAGCCCCTGTGAAATTAAAGATACTCCCACTATAATAGGTTACCAGTCTGCTTGTCTGTGCCATATCTTCAAATGCTTTTCCTGTCTTCACCATCTCATTTTTGCTGCATATCATGTTGATGCTGGTATTGGCAAGTATCAGCGCAACAATAATAATGACGGAGTAGGGTGAGTTAATTAAGCCTGCGATACCGGTAAAGTCACCGGCTGCTCTTAATGTAAACATATTAATACTAAGTGAAACAGAAAATATAATTGTAAACAAACTTTGTACCAGTACACTGATATTCCAATAAAGGGATGCAAGCCCTCCCCCCACCGTGTTTTGAACCTGAAGGATCTTTTCCCTCAAAATATGTGTTTCGGGGTTTTCTATATGTGCATACTGCATATCATTATTGATGTCGTTAAAAAATAAATTAATCTTATTCCACCAGTCATCCAGATATACGTTTTCCTTTGTTTTCACATAGCGTCCTATTACGGAAAGCACCATGTTAAACAGTATGGTTATTATTATGTTTATACCAAGAACCTTCATATCTCTATTTTCTGTCAGCTCTGTCAGAATTCTGGCAGACATATATAAATTCACAAATGGGAAAATTGCATCTGTTGTGGCATTGATTAGAGGAAGCCATAGAAACTTTTTATCAATTTTAAACAGAACCTTGTATCCTTGCAAAACAAGCCATAGTTCTTCTTTAAATGTTCTTTTATTTGCACTCATCATACGTTTTCCTCTTTATAATAATGACTTTGCACATTAAATAGTTCAGCATATTTACCTCCATTGCCGACTAGTTCATCGTGTGTTCCCATTTCAATGATTTTCCCGTCTGCGAGCAAAATAATCCTGTCACAAAATCTGGTTGACGCCAACCTGTGAGAAATAAAAACAGATGTTTTGCCCTTTACAATTTCATTGTATTTCATATACATCTCACCTTCAGCGATGGGGTCTAGTGCGGATGTCGGTTCATCTAACATAAGAATTGGCGCATCTTTATAAATAGCCCGTGCCAGCATCAGTTTTTGTTGTTCCCCACCGGAAAGCTCCGCTCCTTTCGGATTTACCTCTTTCACTAGCAACGTATCAATACCCATTTTAAAACTGTTTATTTTATTTGTTAGTCCAGCAAGTTCAATGCATTTGTTGAGTTTATCCCCGTCTGCCTGTTCCTTTGTCATAATGGCGATATTGTGTGCAATCGACAGCGGTAAAAACCGAAACTGCTGAAATACCGCAGAGAACATGGAATAGTATTCGTCAATGTTATATTCGTTCACCAAGTGCCCATTGACAAGAATCTCGCCTTTTGTGGGTGAATACATGCCACAAATTAACTTTACCAGCGTTGTTTTACCTGCGCCGTTCAACCCGACCAATGCAATTTTTTCACCAGGTTTTATTTTTAAGTTTACATTTTTTATAATGGGAGTTTCTGTTTCGGGGTATTGATATGTAACATTTCTTAATTCAATACTTACTTTGTCTGTATTGGAAGGTACCGGCAACCCATTTCCCCTGTTTGTTTTGTTTTTAATTTCAAAAAACTCACGCATATCACAGAACTGCAGACTCGACGTATGGATGGCCAGCCAAGAATTAATGATTCCGGAAAAAAGACCGGCAAACTGTCCGATTGCGGTAAAATACAGCACAAATTCTCCTACTCCAATATCACCGGAAAAGGATTTATAAACCAAATAAAAATATGCTATTCCATCCCGCAACAAGATCATAAAAAAATTGATAATATCCGTACTAAAATATTTATACTCTGTTTTTTTCTTTAACCGATGCAGGTTTTCCGTATATACTTCTGCTTTGCTGCGAAACAGCGACTTCATTCCATACAGCCTTATATCCTTGGCCTGGGTAAAATATGTGGACATGCCCGCCAAATAACCAACTTTTCTATTTAGCGACGCTTTTTCATCTTTAATTCTATGTTCGTAGTTTTTTACAGATTTTAGCGTAAAATAATTGATAATAACCGTTATGCTCAGCAACAATATTATAATGGGGTTTAAAATAGAAATCAGCCCAGCAGAAATAAAAAACAGCAGTATATTGATAATTAAAGATGCAAACGTATTTGGTAAATGCATGGCAGGGGTATGCACATTGACGCAAGCCTGCCTTGCTTTATTATTAATATCTTGGAATTGGGGATCATCATAATATTCATAATCCGCATCTAGATATTTTTCATACATCCGTCGGTTATAAAATGCCCATATTTTTTGTGTAAATGAAACGCTCTTTGCTTCAATAAAATTATTAATGAGTTCAAAAGCCATTGAAATCATTAATAAAGAAATAATGACAGCAATAATTTGTTGTAGAGTATCGGACAATTCCAACTTGTTTAAGATAATTGTTGGCGTATAAAGAGCAATAACCGACAAAATAAAACTTACCGGAATTTTAGCCAGAATAGAAACAACAAGTGTTTTTTGCCCGCTGCGCCAAATATTTTTGAAGGCATAATTTGTGTTTTGAAACACATTGTATTTAACTTTATTTATATATACCACTCCAATCCATAAATTTATAATCGTTTTAAAAGCGCTTCAATAACAGGTATATTCAGTCTCTATAAAATCATTTACATCAATTCCATTTTTATGTATTTTCTAAAAAACAATCCGTAATTAGCCAGCCTGTCAGTTGGATAATATGATCTTTGTATTTCTTTCTCCCTCTCATCCATAATACCCTTTTGCCTGTATTTTGTTTGATTAGATTGCGAAATCGCATACATATACAGTGTAAATTTTTCTATTTCCTTTATTTCAACGTCATATCTGGATATATCTATGTTATATTCACACATGACAGTACCAAGAATTTTGGCATCTTCCGGCGTTATACACCCCAGAATATATGCGCCAAACAGTCTGGTGTGTTCGTAAAATTTAGTATAATGGTATACCTTGTTTTGCAGATCACCAGTTACAATATTTCCATACTGTTGAAATACCGTAGCAAATGCGAATTCCTCTGCATTAATCAAGCCAAATTGGTTATAAATAAAGTCATTCAAAACAGAAACCTGTTCTAAGCAATCTAAATTATCATAATGAATACCAATTACACCTGAGTTAAAAGGTATAAAATTTTCAGGATAAGTAAAACAATATTTACCGCAATGCAGCTGCTTTTCTTTTAAAAGATACTGATAAAAATGGAGCGTTGTTTCATTCGTATTAAGCAACTTATTTTTCAGCTCCTGTAAAATAGAAGTGGCAGCTGCCAGTGGCGTACATTCTCTATACATAATAAATGTATCTTTTTGAATTGACTGAAATACGTCCGATATATCTTTGTATATAAACGTATCCGTATCTATGAATAATGCATTAGAGCGATATTGTTTTAGAAATTCCTGTAAAACATATATTTTAACACCAAATACGTTTGATTTGAGCCACAATGACGTCAGTCCAGAAGACAGTGGACATATATCTATTTTTTCATTCTCCTCATAGTATTCTTGGAAAAATCGCTCATTATCCGTGTAAATAACAATGCGAAAATTATTGTGATTTAAAACCTTTTGTAAAGAGTAAATGGAATAAATAGTTTCGTACAAGTAACACATTTTGCCAATTGCAGCATATACAAAATTATACATTCAGGCCTCCCCCTTCCAAAGTAGTTATATGTTTCATCTTATCCCCACTACAGATAATTCAATTCTATACTGTTGTTGTCTCTTGTCAATGCATTTCTCAGCTATTCAGATTTTTTTAAATAAATAATATTATTAATAGAAACCTGATTTTCGCCAAAAATAACATGCTCACCATTTGACTTGATATAATGGCTTCTTTCAATATAATGCAGCAGAAAAACCCGGTTTATATACAGCGCTCCTTTTCGCCTGCTAACAATAATGTCCGGATAATATGCCCTTGCCGTTTTACTTTCTGTAGAGCACTGATAAACCCCCACATATAACAAACCATCGTTATCCTCTTCATACAAAGGAATTACGTTTTGCTTGTAAAAATAAATAGTTTGAAATACCGTATGAAGGTAAAAACCCTGAATACACTCTTCTTCATGAAACACGATTCTCTGATTCATACAAACAAACTCATTCATTCGAACATGCAGCCATGGCTCGTATTGAACCCCATTTTTTGAAAAATTCAGATAGTCACCTTTCAAGCAGCAATACATTATTTCGTTTTCGCTGGAAATATATGTACCTCCATATTTTTCATAAAACGCATGATATAGAAAATATCCATATGGATTATAGTGATTATAGTGAACCGGCTTACTGCTTGTTATATATTTATATAACAATTCCGGCATTATAAATTTTTCATTATGATTATACTCTGCGGATATCTTGCACAGCACAACGGTTGCGAAATTCAATTCGAAGCAGCATTGCATGACGCATGCCCATCTTCTTCCTATGCCCTTGGCTTCCCAAACTGGATATCGATTTATTGTATAACAATGATAACCATTATACAAACCGGGGGGGTAATCCTGCTGTGAGGTGAATATAGAAAACAGATGCTCATTATTCTGTCCGCACAGGAAAACTTCATGATGATTGAGCGCCGCTTTCATGTATATTATCAAATCCGCTAAAGAAGTAACCATACCGCAAGCCGGTACCATGCAGGTTGTATCTTCTTCTGTGACTTGACCATCCACCGTGGGAAGAAAACTGGATTGATTCATACCCAGCTTGTCAAAAATCTTCTCCTGAACAATCTGCTCAAAAGGCTTTTTATATACCTGTATTAATATCCGTCCACATAAATCGTAACCTAGATTTGAATAGGACACTTTTTCTCCCGGCATAAAAAGCAATTGACTTTTTATAAAGCTGTTTACGTGCTCCTCAAAAGTGCAGAAATGAAGATTGTTTCCACGTTTCGCTTCATGCATCAATCCCGATTGATGCAACAGTAAATGGCGCAGAGTAATTTTGTCTGTTACATCCACTCCATTATATATAAAACTTAGTCCTGTAACATAACTGGAAGCAGCCGCATCTAGTTGAATTACTTTTTCTTTCTGAGCAATCAGCATGACGTGTGCTGTTATGCTTTTGGTTAGTGACTGTACAGCAAATAATTCCGAATCCTGTCTTCCATCCGGGTCAGACAGACTGACCGTATGGCAAAACTTCCCATCGCTAAAGCCATACGCACATTGTGTAAATTTTTCCGCTATATTTCTGTCTTGCATATATACATCAATGTCAGTTATATACGCATTATACATACTTACCCCTCCACACAACTACACAAACCATATGTATGTTGCAGGCTTTCATTGGCTTGCATTATGTCTGCATACACACGTTTATCTGTATCCAGTACCTGAAGTAACTCGTTCACCCGATCTACTGGAATTACTGTTTTTGAAAAGTCAAATGCAATTAAATCCTTACTTGTACAAGCGTCCACATAGCGTTTTATTTCCCATATGAGCGATATTAATTCATTTTGTTCGTTATCAGGTGAGTCAGGCCAGTTTGGCAACGCTGAAATTTCTCTTATAATGCCCTTTGCCCATTCCAACTCTCTTCTTTTTTTAGATTCTGCCAGAAATTTTTTGAAAGATTCTATATTTTCCAGTCTTTGCAAGGAGAAAACAGATACTATATTGCTTCCATATGCATCCATATTGTCCTGCGCAATATGGTTGGAGCTTACATCGATCAAAATCTGAACGCCATTATTGACAAGGTAATATAAGCTTGGCTTCCACAGAGTTGGTTTAACAAAGTGGTTATATAGCGAATTGATTATACCATTGTTTTCAATCGGTCTAGCAGTCACATTGGAAATAACCGGGATTGGCATAGGCGCTTTTTTTAAGAATGGTAAAAATGCATCGGCTGTATCCTGCATAGCCGGACAATGAAAAGGATAGTCCACACGAAGAGGTACTATTTTTGCTTGAAAATAAAGTTCCAGTCTTTTCATAGCTATAGGCTGGCTGCTTGTATAAGACACCACCACATTCCTGTCTGAATTGATAATGGATACAGAAAAAGAACCCGATTGATTGGACAGCTTTCTACAAATGTTTTCTATTTTGTGGGGCTGGATACGGTCTTTAATTACGGCAAACATTCCTTTATATGGTATATTTGCCGTAGTCTGCTGCACTACTTGTTCCCTCTGGCAAATAATATCTAAACCCAACTGAAATGAATGAAAATCAGCGCTGTACACGGCTGTGTATTGTCCTAGGCTATGCCCGGCTAAATACGATGGATAATAGGCAAAAGTTTCTTTAAACCATTCATAGTATAAATAACCAATACAATAGGATGCAGTCTGAGGATATTGCCGTATAAATTCCGGATCTTCAAAATAGATATGTGTGATTTTACTTGCATTAATTTTTGCAATGGAATTCCTAGTAAACTCTTCATCGGTAACCAGCAGATTCTGATATAATTGATGGACATTTACGGCTTGTCCCGGAAAAAGAAAAACAAGTTTCATTCTGTTGCCTCCCCGGATGATACTGTATAATACTTTTTTTCGAGTGCAATCGCATCTATAACCATTTTCAATATTGTATGAAAATCCGGCGTGTTTGTTAAATACTGCTTTATATATTTCACCCTTATATGAACCCACGCATCATAAACTTCTTGACTGCGTTTTGCTAACAGCGGTTGACCCGGCTGGGCTGCATCATGTACATGTTCTATTTTTTTGGCGGCAATAATCTGGCTGAGTTCATCAACCAACCGCTGATACAATATTTCGTCGCTGAAATTATTATATTGTTCATCCAAGTGTTTTCGTATTACATTGGCTTGTATTGTAAGGCCATTATCAATCTCGTCTTTCCACAGGCCACATAACTCTTTATATTGTTCATACGTGCAAATATAATGATTCAGTTTTGAAAAATCCAGTACCAGATTATCTTCTATTACTTCCTTATCTTCCGCCTGCTTCGCCCCATTATAGGCCCGTATTAAGCAGTCTGTAGATACCTGCATCGTTTTGTAGCTCAAGCTGTCCTGTTCAATTTGATCAATAATAGAAACTTGCTTGCTATGCCGGTTAATGCTCTCCACAATAATATAATGAATTAAATGTTTTTTCAGGTAATATGCTTCTTTATTCTCCATATAATAACAGTCAACAGCCAAAATTAAATGTTGGTCCTTTTGTTTTGAATCCGATAAAAATAACAGGATTTCTTCTATAGTATTAAAAGTAGCACACGTTATTCCATAGCGTTCCAGTATAATCTGCATACCTTCGCTGCTTTTATATTTCGTTACCAATTGATTTTTCTTATTTAGCTTATAAACCGGAACGTAATGCAGCAAAAAATTTTCAATGTCAATGGAAGCGTTACTTAAAAGTGTAAATAAAGATGCAAAAAAACAGTCTACATATAAATCATTGCTGTACGGAACAAGTTGCTGGTTGGTGTTGATTTGATTGGTTATAGCCCTTATTGTACTAATATCCTGTATCTGCATTTCATACCCGGTCAGCTCTTTAATTTTTACGGTCAACCCTACCGCATTGATCGAATTTCCTCCCGCCGCGTAGAAATCGTCATCCAATGTAAACCTGGTATGGCCTAATATACTTTCCCAAGCATATACTATTTTTTCCTGCACCGAAGCATGTTCCGGGGTCGGCGCCGGCTGATGATGATTTAATTTCGTATCGGTTGCCGGTTCCAGACTTCCAATAAAAACCTGCTTAAGATTACAATCCAGTGCATCAAATAAGCTGTCGTATGCTTCCTCCTTATGCAGTGCAAGATTATCACCCGGCAGCCCTTCTGATAATCCAATGGAATTGAATCCGGCCCAATTGACTGTTATTGCGCGGATCCCTTCCATTGATAGCCTACTTGCATAGGTATCCATAAACGCATTGGAAGCCGCATAATCACTTTCCTTTCCAAACGCGCCCAAAGCAGCGGCTGAGGAGTAAATAATGCAAAAGCTATTTTTATGAAGCAAATACTTATGGATAAGGTGCAATCCAAGTATTTTAGGTAGACAGGTTTGTTGTATATCTGTTAAATCAGGCCGCCCGTTTACCTGGTTCCCGCGTACCCCTGCGCAGAATATAACTCCGTCTATGGGTTTATCCTTCTTAAATATGCTATTGCAAAGGGAAATCACTTGTTTTTCATCCGTTATATCCGCAGTATGAAAATGGATGGTACTGCCTTCCGGTACATATAGGCCGTTTTTTGCCTGGGCAGAACTGGCGTCTCTTTTGCCTACCACATGCAAATTCAGTTCTTTATATATGTCTAACAATTTTTTACACAGCACCGACCCTAGTGCGCCTGTACCGCCGATAATAACGTAAGTGCTGCGATCCCGGAAATAAGGTTTTTGCAAACTTGGCAGCATCTTGTTCATGTTTTGCAGCGAACGATGATACATACTCCCTTTCCTAAAGGCAATATAGGTGCCTTCATATCCATATTCAATAGAAATGGTTTGCATCATTTGTCCATCCAGATTATCTAAATCCACAACATGGATGCGAGCTGCCCCTACCTTTGTATGCAGATAAGTATGGATATACGAGACAAAAGCAGAGGAAAAAGGATCTGCATATGTTTCTGACCCAATTATATACGCATGGCTGGTAATAATATAAAATGCTTTTGCACAAAGCCCGTTATTTAACATAGTATCTAAAACAATGTGCGGTGTATAAAAAAATGTTTCCACATTTGCTGTTATCTCCGTTGCTGTGTACTGTTTCGGTGCCTTTGGAGGGAGGATTATAACCATATCATAGGTGGTATTCAACGATTCAGTATATCCATGACCCCAAAAGATACACCGGACTTGATTATTCATGCTTTCCAGTATGTTCATTGTTTCTTTGCAGTGGTTATTTTCCGCACAAATAAACAATATTTTTTTATTAATAGGGCTTTTTGCCCTCTCCATGTTTCCCGCTTTTTCCCATACGACTGGTTTACATAAACTGTTCGCATAAAATCCGTTATCCTCCGATGATCTATCCGGCCAACAGCGTGTCTTGTCAAATTGGTATCCAGGAAGAGAAATGCATTGGCCAGCTTGTTCACACGTCTCACGCCGGGCTGTATAATCTGCATGAATAAACTGTATTGCTTTTTCATGCTGTGCGGAGTAATACGAAACAGCCAAAGAAGCCGGCTTGTGTTCACCACACAGATTTGTATTGGTATAAACACAATCAGCATCGTCCGCGTTAGACAATACTTGTGAAATCTTATGGGATAAATCGGCTACGTTATCCGCCACAATAGCCAAACGACATATGTGATGATCCCTTCTGCTATTTAACGTATAACACAAGGATATAAAATTGATTTCCAAGTGACTGTCTATGTACGCTTTGATTGCCTTTATATTATTGACTAATACATTTTCATTTTGTCCGGAGAAACATACCAGTTGCGGTATATCGGTGCATTTCTGCCCGTCCGCTCTCTCCACAGGCTCTTCTAGTATCATATGGCTGTTTGTGCCGCTGATGCCAAACGAACTTACCGCACAACGCCTAGCTGTTTCATCTTTTTCCCATTTGCGGTATTGCAAGGAAAGATACATAGCCGAATTCAGAAAATCAAAATCTTTATTTGGGTACTGGCAATGGATCGTGGGATACAAAGCCTTATATTTAAATGAAAGTATACATTTAATAATACCAGCCAGGCCGGCAACGCTATCCAAATGGCCAATATTGCTTTTTATAGAGCCTATTGCGCAAAAGTGTTTTTTGTTTGTATATTTTGAATATGTATATTGTAAAGAGGATAATTCAAGCGGATCTCCAATTTTCGTTCCTGTTCCATGCGCCTCAATATATTGAATAGTTTCAGGATGGATGTTTGCTTTATCCAGCGCATCGGAAATAACTTGTATTTGTGCTTTGGGGTTTGGGGATGTAAGCGAACTACTCAAACCATCCTGGTTACATGCAATGCCCTTGATTACGGCATGGATAGGGTCGCGATCCGCAATGGCCTTGCTCATTTTCTTCAAAATAATTGTAACATAACCCTCTCCAATACCTGTACCATCAGAATCATTATTGAATGTTTTTGTTCTGCCATTTTTCGATTGTATACCTACGTTAAATTTGGGATCTACTATGGGCAGCAGAGAATATTGAATACCGCTTACAACCGCCATTTCGCATTCACCCGTCAGAAGCAATCGGTATGCTGTATATACGGCTGTGAGAGAAGAAGAACAAGCTGTATCGATAACCATATTGGGTCCATGTAGATTAAAATGATAGGAGATACGGCCGGCCAGAAGCGCCCTGTGATTGTTTATGATAATACTGCCTGCGCTATCAGGCTCCAGTGAGTAAACATATTGCCTGTACTGTACCATATCATTATTTCCATAAGCAATAAATACGCCTGTTTTAGAATCTCGGTATTTGTGCGAAGGGACCCCTGCATCCTCAAAAGCATGGTAAACGGATTGGAGAAGAAGGCGATGTGATGGATCCATCAAAACAGCCTCCTGATGCGAGTATGAGAAAAAGTCATGATCAAATAAATCAATCTCATCCATATAGCCCATTTCTAGCAGCTTGTCGCATTCTCTATTTAAAAGAACCTTGGAAATATGATCCATATCCTCCCTTCTGCGACCATACAACTCCCGAATCATATCATGTCCATCTTGCAAGCATAGGTGCATTTTCTCAACAGAATCCATTCCCGCTATATTAAAATCCATTCCTATAATGGCCACATCGTTATCTTGTAAAGGCAACTGCTCTTTGTTATGAATAAGTGAATTTCGCAATTCATTTATATTCATTATGATTCCTCCATTTTCATAACAAGATACCGTTCTTTCCAAAGATCCTTTATTTCACAATATATCTTTTCCATAGTTTGTTCATCGTAACCTTCTGCTATTTCACCTACTTTTTTACCCGTCAGGCATGCTTGTAGAAAACAGTACATATCTTCATCAATAACACGGCGACGATAAGCCGAAATATTATAAATTTCATACAATGAAATTATATTCTTATTTGAAATTTGCTGCTTCTTACTTTGCAACTGCATATTACATGGCAGTCCTATTTTTACCTCGCTATAATTTTGATTTTTATCCTCTTTCCTGCTCACAATATAATTGCCAATTACCAAATAATCAAGGTCTGTAGTTAAATAGCATATAATGGCATCTTCGCAGGAATCTACAATTGGCTCTGCATTATTGTTAAATGATGTATTCAAGAGGATTGGCACACCGGTACGGTCGTGGAAAGCTTTGACCAGGGACCAATATAGCGGATTGGTTCGTTTTTGAATGGTTTGTACCCGGGCAGAACCATCCACATGTGTAACTGCACCCAGTTGTTCTCTTTTATCTTCCTTCACGCTCAGTACTATATTCATATAGTCAAACTCCTGGGCAGAGTTCGGAACCTTAAAATATGCATCGACATATTCACTCAGTACAGAAGGGGCAAATGGCCGATACGATTCTCTCTTTTTAACCATTTTATTAATAATATCCTTGTTTTTTGCAGGACATGGATCTGCTATAATGCTTCGGTTTCCCAATGCCCTAGGGCCAAATTCAGATCTTCCTTGTACCCAGCCAATGATTTTGCCTTCCGTCAGCATATCGGCTGTTTTCTGTACAATTTCGCCTTCAAAACGGTAGTCCAGAAAAGAAGCATACTTTTTCAACGTTTTCTCTATCCTTGAATCATCGGCAAGTGGTTTCCCAAGGTATGTATGCTGTTGTTTGTTAAATTGTATAGTTTGATCCAGTTGTTTTGCCGTGTTTATTGCTGCGCCAATGCTTCCCCCGGCGTCCCCGGCTGCCGGCTGTATAAATATGCCGTCAAAAATACCTGCGTAATAAATTTTACCATTTATTGTGCAGTTTTGTGCAACACCACCTGACAAGCAAAGATTTTTAAGACCTGTCTTCTGTTGATATGAATGAACTATATGCAAGAAGATGTTTTCCGTAGCCTGCTGCAGACCTGCTGCAAAGTCCATATGGTCTTGAGTGAACTCTTCGCCTTTTTTCCTGATATTAAATATATCTACAAATATTGGGTTCAACAAATATGGGTACGTTTCATATTGTCCGCCCGGAAGCAATTTATATAATTTGTTAAACACTTTTTTATATTTTGCATCATTGCCGTAAGGTGCCAATCCCATAACCTTATACTCATCGAAAATGGAATATCCAAGAAAGGCAATGGCATCACCATAAAAATTACCTAGTGAAATAAATTCATTCATGCTGTGTAGCAGTTTCAGTTCATTGTTTTCTCCTGCAAATATCATACCGGACGCTGCATCTCCATACCCATCGATGGCAATAACTAAGCTGTCTTTGAACCCTGACATATAATAACTACTGCATGCATGAGCTACATGATGATTTGTAAAATGTATCTTTTTTTCATCTAGCTTTTCCCCAAACGCTGTTTCAAAATTACGTTTTATCAGCTGCCTAAAAGTATATATATTCGTTTCAAAATGTTGGTTGTAGAAAAAATGCTTCATCAGCTCCTGATTGTGGTGCTTTTCTTCACCCATGAACGCAATTGCATCAATTTCTTGCATAGAAATACCTGCATAATCCAAACATGCCTTTATGCTTTGTAGGGGAAAGGCATTTGTATGTTTGATTCTTGTCAGCCTTTCTTCTTCATAAGCGCACACAACTTCTCCATCCTTCAACAAACAGGCGGATGTATCATGGTTATATCCTGCAAAGGGCGCATTGTACAGATTTTCATATGGTAAATTATATCCACTGTTCAGACCTAAAATGAACATATCCTACTTCAACTCCATTTTTAAATATTTTCTATATATGGCTGCATACTGATCAGATTTACTATGCAAATAATAAGCCTTTCTGGCAATTTTTTCTTCGTTGTCGACGTCACGTTCCGTTTCGTTTTTGGAAAAGGTAGAACGGACAATTCCATCCACATAGCAAGAAAATTCTTCAATTTCACTTATATCAAAGTCATATTTAGATAAATCAATATGATATTGATTTAATAAAACAACCAGCTGCTCTTTGTCATCCGGCACCAGGTATTGTAATATATACCCACCTAATAGCCTTGTGTATGGATAAAATTTTGTATAATGATAAATTTTGTCTTGTAAATTACAGGTTCTTATCTTTCCAGCACGCTGAAAAACCGTAGCAAAGGCAAATTCTTCTGCATAATACAGCCCAAACGTATCGTATATAAAATGATTCAGGTGCTCCACTTCATCCAATAAATCAGCATTTTCATAGCTGATACCAATGATTCCTGAATTATAGGGAATAAAATTCTGCGAGTATACATAACTCTTTTGGCCACACACCAGATATTTGTTCTGGATAAGATAATTGTAAAATTCCAGCACCGTCTTGTTATATGCATTTATTGATTCCTTGCAAATATCATGCAAAATGGTCACTGCCTGCCCCAAAGGAGTGCAAGCACGATACATAACGAAGTTGTCCTTTTCAATATAACCAAATAATGTGGATATATCTTTATAAATGAATGTATCCGTATCTATAAATACGACATCACTTTTATAAGCCGCCAAAAAACTCTTCAGCGCATATATCTTTACTGAAAACACATTTTTTTCTAACCATTGCCTGGTCAACTCAGACGGCAACCTATTTATCTCCACATGGTAATTTTCATTGTAATACTTTTGAAAAAACTCCTCATTATCCGTATAAATAACTATACGGTACGAACTGTCTTTTACTGCTCTCTCAAATGAGCGTATAGAGTAAATTGTTTCATATAAATAATCATGTTTTCCTATGGCAACGTATAAAAAATAATTCATTATTAACTCCCCTTCAATAGTTTTGCCAGTATCTCCGTTATCTGAACCAATTCATCACAGGAAGGGACAAATCCACCGTGTATATAACTCTCGTCATCATAGTGGCAACAAATTTCTTCATTCCCCACTTCAATATGGATATCATAAATCGTTTCATTTATAACATGCTCGGGCATGGGTGATACATAATACATCGCCACTGTCTTCTTCCGTATCATTTGACTCTCCAGGAGAACGCTTAATTCCTTTATATCAAATACATTTTCACTCTTTCGCATGGACTGTATAAAAGAGTTAACAAAATCCGGAATACTTTTGTTCAGTTGCGTATCTAATACAAAATAATGCACTTTTCCAAATTTATATAAATACACCGGGTGCAGTTGCTTATCTTGATGTAAAACAACCAGTAAATTGATCAGTATAGCCAGGCATTCTTGCTTGGTAACTTGAATTATAGCGCTAATTTCCTCCCATTGCTGATCAAGTCCGCTGCTTGTATAATCAATTTTTGTTTCTTTCCATAGCCGTTTCATAGGACTACCCGACCACGCATTTAATAGGGGTATATTGTATCCTTCAAACTGTACCCGCACATGAAGTTTCATATAAATATGCATAGCTAGTTTGCCTACAATATAATCCCGGTACAAATCTTGTGTATACAGCTGGTAATCATGCCTGTTATTTATTGTTTCTACCAGCATAACTGCCTTCATTGAATTGCCGCCCAATGCAAAGAAATCACTATCTATTGTTATATTCTCTATTTGAAAAATTTCGTAAAAAGCCACTTGCAAGTTCTTTACAATTTTATCAAACTCCGTGTTGCCATTCAAAATTGGTTGGTTTGTGCAGGACGGGAACCCCATTTGATGCAAGCTCTTTTCATCTGCTTTTCCACTTTTGGTAACAGGAATATAGTCCAGTTTTCTGTACAGCTGCGGAATCATATATGCAGGCAGGGTTTCCCCAAGTGTATCAATGATTTTTTCCCTTGTTATATCGCCCACATAATTCGTAACAAGCTGTGCTCCCTCACTTGCCTCCATAAAAACTGTTTTTACATCTATTACTTTAGGTATGCGGTTAATAACCTGGTCGATCTCCTCCAAGTCTATCCGGTACCCATGCCATTTTACTTGTCGATTGTATCGGCCCAAAATTTCCAGCTCATTGCAGAAGTTCCATCTCCCAATATCGCCTGTCCGATACAGTCTTCCGCATGACGTTTCGATGAAGCTGTCGTCATTCTTTTCATCAATGTATCCTAAACTAAGCCCGGAGCCCCCGAGATAAATTTCTCCATAAAACCCCTGCGGTAAAAGCTGCTGCGATGGGCTTAAAACGTATATATCCGTGTTATCAATAGCGTTTCCCGCGGATATTTTTTGCGATGGCTGCAGATGCTGCCTGGCAGACGATACCACACTGTTTTCCGTAGGTCCATATTCATTGCACAAATTTACTCTGGGTAACCTACTACAGCTTTTTTCCACCAGAAGCGTAGAAACAACTTCCCCTGCCAATACAACCGTTTGCAGCGAAGGTACCTGTTCTTCTGTGATGAATTCAATAATTTCTTTATACAGTGTTGGCACACAAATAAAATGGGTAATATTGTTATTTGCTATATAGCTGCATAGCATTTCCACATTATGTATCTTATCGTCAGAGCACAGCAACAGAGACGCTCCGGAAATCAGCGGAGTGAATACACTTGTAAGAAATCCGTCAAAAGCATAATTGAAAAGTTGTATACACCGGTCTTTTTCCGACATCCGGTAGTATTTTTTACGCCATTGTATTGCATTTGCTATAGACGCATGGCTAATCTGCACCCCTTTGGGTTCCCCTGTTGTACCGGATGTAAAAATGATGTAAGCCAGATTATTCCTGTCAATCGCACATGGAGTCCTAGCTCCAGTTATAGCTACGGGTTTAACCTGATCTATATAAATTTGTAAAATATCCTCATATTGATTCTGAAAAATCGGGTCGGCTATTAACCAGGAAGCGCGACTTTTTTTCATCAATTCTTTGACCCTAAGCCTGGGTGAACCGGTATGTATGGGCACATATGCCCCACCGCACTTCCATATAGCCAATATAACAGCCACTTGCTCCACTGATGTACCCATGAGTAATGCCACCGTGCGATTTCTTATATCCTCCTGCAAACGTATCCTTTCCACATACTGTTGAACCAGTGAATATAGTTCAAAATAAGTTAAACACTGTTTTTCAAAGAACAATGCGGTATTATCCGGTGTCTTTTTGCATTGCTGCTCAAATAAATCATACAGCGTAAGCTGTTTATACTTCTCTTTTTTTCCTCGCGAAAGAGAAAGCATTGCATTTTTTTCTTCATTCGTGCATAAAGTCAAATCATTTATGCACAGATGGGGATTAAGACATAGTTGCCTAATTAATGTCGTATAACAATTCATCAGCATCCGAGCTTCTGCATATTCCAATACTGAACTTTTATATTCAATTTCCAGTGTTACGCCTTCTGTGTGGTTCGCCACAATCAGGCTAAGGTCAAATTCCGAGAAGCCATTTTTTAATTCCACCTGTTCGCCTGTGCTACCATTTAAAGTAAGCGGACGGTTACCAAAATCATGGTAAACAAGCATGATATTATACAATTGCCTGTCTGAATTTTTAGATGTGATTCCCTGACAGTAGTTTTTATGTTTTATTGCATCCGCTACTGTATTGCTTACCTGCTGGAGCAATGACACAAAATTAGGAACGGACTGTACTGCAACTTTTATGGGCAATGAATTGATATAAAACCCTACAGAGCGTTCTGTTTCAATTTGATCGCGCATCTGTAGCGGCGTTCCGATACAAACTGTATCCTTCCTGCTGACGGTACTGATAAGAACACCAAAAGCTGCCATAAAAAAGGAAAACACGGTTGTGTTATGTGCTAGCGCAATTTCTTTTATTTTCTGCATCTCTTCACTGGTTAAACCGCTTTTAACTGTCAGACCAGCTTGTATACTCGCTTTTGCTTGCACTGTACTTGAGCCATATGGCAGTTTTGTAAACAACTCACTGTCGGCCAATTGATTATCCCAATAGTCAAATGCTTTTTTGTGCATAGGGCTGGCAATTAAATCATTCTTCTCCAAAACATATTTCCGAAATGGAAATCCTTGCTGTTCTGCAATACCGCCATTGTAATACCGTTCAAATTCTTCAATTAACACCTGCAAAGAAATACCATCCATGATGATATGGTGAATATCAAAAAACAAAACTGTTTGGGCTTTATCGATTTCAATAATACGCATTCTAAATAATGGCGTCTGACTTAAATCAAAGGGTTCTATAAGCTTTACTAACTCTTTGCCTATAGTTTGCATACCAACCTCAGGCCAATTATAATACTGGATTGTAAACGGCAGATTTGACTGTATACGCTGTACAATTTCGCTTCCATCCACGTGTATAGATAGGCGCAAAATGTCGTATTTATTTATTAGGGCTGTCACTGCTTTATCCAAACGCTCCCTGTCCAAAGGAGTTTTAAAGCAATACACTATCGGATGGTTATAAACCAGTGAATCCGGATAATGATTGTGCGAAATATAAATTCCATTTTGATATGCAAGCAACGGGACTTCGTCAGGAAGCTGCCGAACAGCGTTTTCTGCCGATGCAGAATCAACTTCATTTATGCTTTTCCGAATCAGTGCAGACTGGCTTTCTAATGTATTATGTATTAAAATGTCCGACAATAAAAGCCTACTCCCGAACCGGTCGTTTATGCGGCCAGTTAATATAGCTGCCTGTATGGAGGTCCCTCCGGCCATAAAAAACGTATCGGTTTGCGAAAAATCACCAGAACCTATTATATCCACCCACATCTGCTGAAGTGCCGCAAAAATATCATCTTCTATATGGCAGACGTCAGAAGCGCCATTGCGTACATGCATGACAGGTATGTTCTGTATATAGTTTACAGCCAACAGGTATTTTTCATTGCAGTTTCCCTGTAACGCGGCAAGGTAGACTTCGGGCAAGTCAATTTTAGCAACCGTGTTTTGTGTTGATTCTGCAATTTCATTATAGACTGTTTCTGCCTCTCGCGGACTCATTTCCCCACATTTGGTTTTTGTTATCATACTGCATCTTTCTAAAATCATGTCCGCAATCTGGCTAAAGGGGACATACTTATCCTGCAGCATCTGCAATTGTTCTAAATAAGATAGGAAAGGAGCATTCCTATTCGTCTTAGTATAAGGAATTGTAATGTACGGCACATGTGGAAATGTTTCCATGATACTCTGAAGGAAAAAGTATTCTATATTCCGATCCAATGCACGGCAACTCAGAAAAAAACGATCCACTACCAGTACTTTTTCCTGCTTTATATGGAATCGGGCGCCGCCAATCATTCCATAGCTGCCTACAATATCCTCTAAATAAATACTCCAAGTATAATTTCCGCTTGATTTTCCCGACTCGAATTCCATCTTACCTGGCTGGTTTGTAAATTGTGATACGCGCATACTCAGGTCAATAATCCTTTTGCCCTCCACAGGCAATGTTTCATGAATGTCGACTTTTAATTGCAATGATTGTAAGTACGAATCATCATTATTGTAAAATTGGCGCAAAGATTTTCTATTGTTTTCATCCTTATAATACTGTCCCCTGTACTTATCATCTTCTTGAATACCCAATTTATCAAAAGCCCAGATATTATGGAGCAGCGCCCTTCTTTTTTCCGCCGCACTTGGCATAAATAAAGTGAATATCTGGGGTAATTTCTTCAGCATTTCAACACATTCTGTAATGTTATCATCCATAAATATAAAACTATCAACCGCTAAGTTTAATTCTTCGGCAAACGACAACATGGACTGATATTTAGGATTCCAATTGATATGCCATGCAGTAAAATCATCTTTTTGCAAAATCATGTCTTGATTTTGCAAAAATACTTTCCATACATCCTCTTCTTCATTTTTACTTGCAATACATAACAGAAATCCTTTCTTTTTCATTGCAAGCAAAAACTTCTGCGTTTCTTGTGACGCCAAATCAACTTGAACATCACCCTCGCCACATACACCATTCCACAGAGTATTATCGCAATCTGTTACAATTACTTTAAATTTATGCCCATAGAACGATAGGATAACGCGAGCTAGCGAAGCGCCTATCTTATCATAATATTGCTCTGTATAGGGCATATTAAATTGATCCATCGTTTGCATATTATAGATGGATTCGGCAGATTCATTTGTTATGTATGCAGATAAATTTATTGCATATATAGCAGGATGCCCTTTTGTTATGCTGTATATTTCATTTTCCAAGTGGTTTAATGCTGCATGTAATTGTTCATTATTTACATACTGCATGTCGGACGGTATAATGCAAAATATTGTTTTATTTTTCCATTCGGTGTTCAACAAAATATGATGCAATTGCCTTTTAATAAATGACAGTGCATCCATTTGCTTTTCTATATTCCTGCCATGGTCAGCCAAATCATCCATCCGTAAAATAAAAATATTCGTTCTGCCGCCCCTGGAGGCCGCAGCCAAATCCCTAAGCTGATCAATGCAATATGCTTTGAGAGGGCGGAACTGCACAGTACTATTTTTACCCCATGCAGCAAGCTGTGCCACCATTGTTTTTTCCACAGGTTCACCAATAAAAGAAGACGCAATGGTAATGTCTGTACCAGCCGGCAATAGGCTTTGTACTTTTGTATAAACATGGTCTACCTTTTGTTTTGTATTCCCGATAAGTTCAAACAAGATAAACTGAAAAGCTTTACCAATTAACGCAAGCCGTGATGAATCGTATGCCTGCTTCTTCGATAACAACTTTATTTCTATGCTTTTTGCATGCGTAACCTGCAAAGTAATATCGTAATGCGTATTTTCTCGTACTGAATAAACTGCCTGAATCTGATTATCTATATCCCGATAAACCGGGTAGTTTTCTACTACTACCAGCGTATTGAACAGCTCGGACTCCGCAGAAGCTTTATGATAGAATGAGGTTATTTTTTCAAGCGGAACAGAGCCATTCTCAACCAGTGACTCCATTTGGGTTCTCCATATTTTTTCGCATAGCTCCTCAAGCGAATCATCAGTACATACATCGCCAATAAACGGCAATGTATTAATAAGCAATCCCGCAACATCCGTAAAAACATGATTATTATATTCTCGGCCTGAGACTGTAGCTCCAAAAACCGTCTGTTCACCATTGTAATATCCTAGAAATATAGTCCATGCTGCATAAACAATTGTTGATAAAGTAAAAGAACTTCCCTTAATAAAGTTTGCAACTTGTTCTACTTCATGATCACTAAACTGGTGATAAGATATATTTGTTTGTTCTGTTTCTACCGCCTGCTTTTCAGGCAAAGACATTGTCTGAATACCTGAAACTCGGGACCGCCAGAATCTTTCTTTTTCCTCCCGGGGCTGCTTGAGCAACTGCATATAATGATTGTAGGTGTTTTCTTTTAAAACAGGCTGTCCTTTATAAAAATGTTCAAACTCCTGCATAATAATCGAGCTGCTCCACCCATCCAGAAAAATATGATGGCTGGTCATTATCATATAAGTATCTTGACCACTAAAATACAGGGTTATCCGAATAGCTTCACGCTCTATATCCAGTCCCTGCCGGAACTCTTTTTCAAGGGCTTCCTGTATTGTTTCAGCATAATCTGTATGCCTGACGGCTACCAACAGTTTATTTTCTTTTAAAACGACAAGAAGCGGTTTTTTCAGTTTTTTCCATTTCACTACACTTCGTAAAATTTCATTGGAATCAATCACCTTATTCCAGGCTTTTTCTGCTTTTCCGGGATCGATTGTATCTTGAACAGTAAAACAAAACTGTTCAAGATAAATGTTCTGCTGACTCTCCTTTAAGCAGTGAAATAAAATACCTGACTGGGCAGGATTCAATTCATAAATATCAGCGATTTCCATTCTATTCAACCTCGAGCACCTTCCAAATCCAGGGATATCTGCAACGGGTACATATATCCGGGCAAACTTTATAATCCAGTAAACGGTTTTTACATTGGCTTAAAAGATTTTGATAACGGCTGCTTTCCACAATTTCCGTTAGTCCGTTTTTAAAAACATTTCCCAGTTCATATTCATTGTTCCAGTCATAGCAGCACAAATGAACATTTCCATAAAAATCGATCGGAAATTCAAATTGCACTTTCTTACATCCCAATTCATTTTTATACGTTTCCTCGTAAATGACCAGACGTTCATCCAGTTCCCATTCCTGGATTTCAATATTATTATAGTGTTTTTTTAATCCCATAAAAAAGGGCATATTGGCTTTATCATAGCAGGTAATAACCACCTGTGACATACGCTGTATAATTTCATTATCCTGTATGTTCCTTGAAAACAGCAGACCATTCGTCCACAGCAAGTACTTACAATCCGGACGCTTATCCATAACTTTTTCTATCTTGTCACGATATAAAAGCGGTTCATTGTAATAATGGAAAGCAATATACCCATGAAACCCCAAATCCATAGCTTCATCAATTAATCTAATGATATCATCGACCCGAAGAGACCCATAAGATGTACATTTGTATTTTCTTTTATTAATTGGGCATTTGCTGTGTTGCTTTGTTAAATTGCACTCACTGCCTATTTCAAATGTAAGCAGGTATGTTTTTGATAAATCAATCATATGTATTCCTTTCCTAGAAAAAACCGATTTTTCCTGCGGCAGTTTATAAAACCTCGGGACCATATTTTTTAACCAAGTGCTCCTTATATTTCTCAATCATCACAGCATCTTCCCAGTTTTTCAAATCATACTGCTCGTTTTGCCCTGATTGATAATATAAAAGAACACTTTCCGTAGTTATATTATGTGGATTTTTGGCTTGCCTAAGTTGTTCCAATTCTTTTTTAGGGCATCCCATAGGAGGGTATTGGCTTTTAAAAGCACAGGGGGTATAAGTCATATCCATTTTTAACCTAATTCTATTTCCATCAAAGTATACCGTACGTACTTTCTTCTTCAACGCAAAATCAACCGCCTGTTCCACACTGTCCAGTATCGGCTCTCCCCGGTCGTTCAGGGATGTGTTTCCAATAACAGGGATGCCTGTTTTTTCTTTAAAAGCTAAAAGAAGTTCATATATCTTCATATAGCTTCCGGCGTTTTTATTTATGGTTTGCACTCTCGCTGATTTGTCTAAATGTAAAACAGCCGGTATCAACTTTTCCTTACCATCCTGAATCGCAAACGTATGGAGCATAAAAGGAGACGGATATGCGTCCTTAAACCAATCACTCATATCTTCTTCTAAAACAATGGGTGCCACAGGCCGCCAGTCCTGCCTTTGTTTTATTTTATTTAACTTATCTTTGAATTTGTCCCATCTTGGATCAATAAATATACTTCTGTGTCCCAGTGCACGCGGACCGATTTCTGCATTTCCTTCAAACCAAACAATTGGCCCCTCCATCATATCGCAAACGGCCTGATCCGCTTCAAATTCACTTATTTCTTCGATATAATGTTGAAAATGTTCGTTGTGCATCAGTGTATTCAGGCCATTGAGACTGCTTCTGCCGTGGAAAGCATGGTTTAGCTTGAAGTTAAACTGGCCAAGCTTCATGTAAAAATAAAGCAGCGCCATCCCTAGGGATTGTCCTCCATCATTAATGCAGGGGGGGGCCATAAACCTATAGAAATGAAACTTTTGCATTAAAAATGAATTGCAGGGGCAATTCAGCCCGAAACCCCCTGCTATGGCAAGACAAGTCTCAGCCGGATCCAGGGCATAGCATTCTACCGCGTTTTGTACATTCCGCTCCATAAGGGATACGGACACGGCAGATATGTTTTTAATCAGAGCACTAATTAAATTTTCTTCCGCACTGAAATGATTGTCATATGCATCCAGATAATCATGAATTGAATCCGGTCTTCTTATAATCGCATCAAAGGTGTTAAATATTTTATATGTAAGAGAGTAATCATTTTTATATATTCTTAAATCTAGATTAATAAGAGGCTCTTTGAACACCGTATTCATAGCCGTTCCCAGAGCCATTAAGGTGCCTTCTTTCAAGCCTGTGCGAACTGCGGCCGAATGCCATAAAATCGCCGGAGACTCAATAGGAAATAACTTCATTTCGTTATTTTTGAAAATACAGCCTGTATAGCTTGTTTTGGAATAAGCGTCATCGTCTGCAACCGTATCTGAATCCAAATCTACTGCCAAAGCCAATACGGCCTTCTCTTTTAAAATGTCTGTATCCATAAATACTGCAGATGCAATATGGTTTAAGCTGTGCACTGTGTATTTTTGGTACTGATCCGGCAAATGAATTTGCTTATATTTAAAAAGCTCCGGGCATCCCCATACTTCCAGAATATCGACAAAAGAAATATTGCATTCAGCAAGCAGCCTTTCAATAAAATCGTAGGCGTAACTGATATTCTGGAATGGTAGATGACACTGCTTTAAATAAGTAATTCTTTCCAATTCCCAGTAGCGTACTAAGGAAATAACGTTGCCTTTCACATACCATAATGACATGTTCTGGTCGTGCCTCTGGGCTTTGCCAAAAATATATCCATTTTCATTTATTTCAATATAAGCAGATAAATAATATCCTGTTTTCAATTCATTTGCCCCTATCTTTTTATTTGAATAAAATAATGCTAAAGCTGCTCAGGTAGCATCTTAAACACCATACATCTATTCATACCAAGCTGTTTTCCTCTAATCGAACTTTTGTTATCCATTATTCTGGGGTAATCTAAGTCTCCCAACTGACTTGCATGGCATTTCGTAGCGTTCATCACTTTTTCGTACTGTTCCAATTCTAAAAACGCATTGGCTTCTTTTAAAGGCATTAAAATTTCATACAGGCAAATTGTTGATTTCATTTGTACATCCCGTAACTGCAATACCGTTTCACACGCAAAACTATGATCAGGGTGAATATCATCTGGCGGCGGACAGAATATGTAATCATACTTTTTGCCGTTAACAAAATTCTCAATCGCCTTTACCACACCCCGGGTTCTGGATAGTAAACCGTCAGGGAATCCCAGACAGTGCATTTGGAAGTTACCCAGATGAATTTTTGATGCTTCCGCTTCCTTTTTCCTTACAGAAAACAACTTATTCGGATGGATATTGGATAAATGCGACGCTGTCCCATCTGTTAGATATAAGACGTCACATGGATTGCCCAACAGGCACTGCTGGCATATCAGTTCACCGCAACCTATTACTTCATCATCAAAATGCGGCGCAATAATCAATACCCTGTCACCCTTGTTCACAGGCAACCGCCTTATATTGTTAAATGCTGTATTTTTCATATTTTTTTTTAAGTTGGACAAAGTAAGCCTAGTCCGCACAGATTTTTCTTCCTCCATAACGTAATGCAGTACACTTTCATCACACGCAGCCAGAAAAGACGTGTTATAAAAGGACTGATTTGCATAGCTGGTTTTGTATGGTTGATTGCCTCTTAATAAGTCCACCGTTTTATTTTTTTTGAACGCTTGTTGAATTGTATCCATCATAAGAACCGTGCCGGCAGACAGATGACTATCTGTGGGATCTAAGCCTGACAGGTAATAAAAAACTCTGTTATTATACTCGAATAAGTAAAAGGCGGCTATAGGTTTATTCTCTTTATAAAGAATTTTAATTTTCGTATGTGTGGGATCATTTCGTACAATTTCACGGTGAAATTCAATTTTTCTGTCCTCGTCGAATACACCTGGTTCGTTGATATTATTCCATCGCATTTGATGTAGTTTAATAAATATTTCAAGTTTATCGGACGCTTCATCCTTTATCACATATTCGTTTTCAACCTTGCGCATACTGCGAATAATATGTGATCTTGTATTGCGCCCAAGCTTAGTTAAATATTCTTTATATTCCTTACTGGGATAAACATAGTTACACTTGGTATAATCTTTCACGCTATACATCTTGTTTGTGATGTTTTCCAGTTCTGTATGAAACCGGGACGTTTCATTGACATCCGATAAAAACAAAACGTCCCATTCATTCTTGTTCTCCTCAAGCCATAATTCCCACATAGATACAACCTTTGCCAAATTTTTATTTGTGCATATCATATCGGTATAATCAAAATCAGGATAACCAATAAACCGTAGAATTTTATAGCTATAAGATGCATGATAATTATAGACACTTACACGAAGTAGAGGTAAAATTCCTAGATATATATTATTACTTTTGAACGCCATGATAAATATTTCCATGTCATTTTGCATTAAATGGTTGACCCAGGATCTGTTCCAGGCAAAGGTCTGAAATATTGTGGCATCTTCTTTTTGAGATAGCAAATCCTCCCAGATATATTGAATTGGCTCCATAGCTTGATAGATTTCTATTTCGTTTTTATTCATGAAATCTCCTATTCCAACGCATATCGTTTCAGCGTCATTATATCTTTTTCATCATCATGCAAAAATGTTGAATTTCCATTCCAGATATATAGCCAATCAAAAAAAGTGAACAGCTGTGATAAATAGTCCAGCTTATGCTTTGGAAACATAAATCGCTTGCTTTCCAGCTTTTTAGGCCATAAAAAACCAATATCCATACTGTTTACTATAATAAAGCGTTCTTTTAAAAACTTGTAATAGGTCGATAATGTATATGAATAAGAATCTCCCAGTTTTTTCTTTGCAAAATGAGTGGATAAATATATTTCTGGAAATTCATAGTTTTGTTCTTCCATAATAGATAGATGTGGTAAAATTTTTTCTAATCTATTCTGCCGGATATTCATTTGGGAAAACGGAATAGCCCAATACGAATCCAAATCCACCGTATGCCCAAACTGCATCATATCCGACAGATGAAAGGGAACAAATTTTTGTGTGTATAAGTCCATGGTGATAATCCGATTGCTTTGATTCTGTACATTATCACTAAGTGGAAATATCTGAAGAAGAAGGTAAAAATAATGTAGGAACATTGATGAACATATGCGCTGATCCGTTCTTGTTTTCAATATATACACTGCATCATTGTTCTTTAGGGCACATATTCCGGCATACGTTGTTTTTAGTTGTAAATTCAAATTGTACACACCGTTCTTAATGGGTTTTTCACTTTGAATCACCATTGCGCCTGTTTTCATTATTTGCTTTATTTGTGCATCCTCTTCATCACTCCACGTGGATACACAAATGAGTACATCGGGAAACCATGCCTTGTATTTTTCTATAGTGGAACACAAAAACCCAATATTTGTTATTGGCCCTTGTATCATAATCCCTACTTTTTCCTTAAACGGAGATAAACAGATGCCGCTTGCATATGTGTTATTTTCTGGAATAAAAGAATACTGCATATACATTTTGCGCTCATCTTTTATGAAACTAATCAATTCATGCATAGCTTGTTCTATTTGCATAGACATTTACCTCTTTTCGCATTCAGTGTCTATTCATTGCCACACGAGCAAATGGTTTATTTTTCATTATCATAAATTTTTTGTTCTGTTATCTAAATCTCCCATTCCAATATGCATCTGTAGATATTCCATCTGCGTTTGTCGGAAGAATTCATGATTACTTTTATCATAGCAGGGTTTACCCGTTTTATCGCCAGTACCCTCTTTATAATCACTATAGTTACTCTGTTTTAGTAATTAAAAGGAAACTAAAGTCTTGCCAAAATATTTGCAATGATTTTCAAAAAACCATGATGGCAAAAGCTTTGACGGGAAAATGCCGCTTTAAAATGGCAAGACTTTAGTTTCGGAACAATAAATCCATCTGACCATAACAGAAACTTGTTCTGTTCTCTGTGTTTCGCCTTGCATTAATAGGACAATTTTTATGTATATGTTTTTATTTGTAGCCCGTAGAAATTTCAAAAACTAAAATCCTTAGACTAGACAGGTCAAATACTTTGCCTGATGAGTAAATCAGAAAAAATCTCATCTACAACTATATAATTCTTTTTTCCCTTTGTTTACAATTAATTTCACCGAATCTTCAAGACCATTCATCCTGTTCAAGATATTTCTGTAATTCAGGACATTCTTTTGTATCTCGGAATCCCTTTTTACACGCTCAATACAAAAGCATAACTGGGAAGCCTGCACGGAAGGCTCTATGCATATTCCTAGAGGTATAGCCTGTATCTCTTCTGCTGTAAAATAGGCATCTGTCGCAAAAGGCATTACAATAAGAGGAACTCCATAATAAAGTGCTTCATTTACACTGTTAAATCCTCCATGCGAAATAAATACCGTACAGGACTGAAGCGCTGCTATTTGATCTGCATAATTAATTATTTTTATATGGGGCGAAGTATTTTTAATGCGATTTGAGTTTCCCACACTAATCAGTGATTTTAGACCCATGTTCTCTAATGCTTGTATGCATGTTTTATATATGCTGTATTTTTCACTCAACATAGAGCCAAAAGAAACATAGATGTCTATATCTTCTTTTTCTTTCTGTTCCTGCTTTATAAGCGGCCCAACAAAATGATAGATATCATCTCGCAGTGGATTGCGATTATATAGTTCCCTACAAGTATAAACAAGATTACAGGTATCGTTTCCGCAAATGATATCCCAGATAGCAAAACAATCCTTATTTAAATATTTTTTGGATAAATATTTTGAAAATGATTTGTAATAATGCATATAATATTGCTTTTTCTCATCTGTAACCTTATCTTTTAATATTTTTCTAATAAATAAATCTGAATTCACAGTAAAATCAAGTTCTGTAAAAGGATAATGTGTTATAGAGCATACACCAAAGACATCAATTTTTTTACAGATTATTTTTCCCCAATATGCAAATGAGTCATAGACAATCACATCCGGCTGGAAATTCTTTATCTGTTTCGTTATCTTTTCAGAAATTATGCTGCTTATCTGTACAAGTGCGGTTGAAAACTCAAAAAAATCGTTTTGATCCGGGTGCACTTTATGATTTAATAAGGAAAAATCTACAGGATATATGGCTGTAGTCATATTCATATCATTAATTAAATACAGCAATTGGTCACACGTATAATAAACCAATTCATGGCCTAACGCTAATAATTTTCGGACAATTAGTGCCAAAGATATACTATGGCTATAAACGGGATACGATAAAATTACGATTTTAATATGTATACTCCTCACAAATTAAATGTTATTTTTAGCTTGGCAAATCATATAGCTTATGCCTTTATATACACTCCCGTCATTTTGGGTATAAACTGCATTTCCCATTACATAACAATTGCTAAAATACTTCTGATAGGCAGTTTCATCTCCGACATTTTCAGAAGGAATAAAACGTTTTTGCAAGTTTATCTGAAGCGGCTGCATACAGACATGTTCGCATTCCCTTACCGCTTTATTTACATACCTGCTTTGGTAACAGATACGCCCGACCGATAACAGATGATTCTCATAAGTAGTTATTGAAACACCCTTCTCTGCAAAATAAGAAACACTCTTATCCATAACAGGATGATAATTCATTTCAATCTCATTTATATTGTAAGCGTTTAATATCTCCCATTTTGAATTATGAACCATGCTGTAGCCATAGACACTTTCTTTTAGTGCCGATGATTCATCTTGAATGAGTAAATCAGCCCATGGGCAATCCACTAATGATCGGGTCAATAGCCTTCCTATAACGGGCGTTATTAAACCAGAATCGATCAGACATTTGCATCTGTGCAGTAAACCTGTATCGTTAAATGTAACTTTAATTTGCCTAATTGCACAGATGTTTTTTACTAATTCATAAGTTTGCTCCATATGTTTGTCCGGAATAAAGGGAGTTAATAAACGAATTTCACATTTATCATGAAGAGCCTGTTCTAATAATGCAGTAAAATTGAAATACAATAATTCCAATACACACACTTCACTACCAAGAGATATATGCCCATATCTTCCGCTTTGAAAATGATTCAATTCACGTACATGATATTCAAGAATCAATATTGCTTACCCCCTTTGCTACGCAATACCATATATCAATTTCAGATCATATATTCATGCTCACAACCGTCTTCTGTATATTTACAGGAACCCGCTTTGCAAAACATGCGCTTCCACCAATCGGGAAGATCGGCACGAATTTTGTCTGTTGTATCTCCACTTCTAAATTTGCACAACGTTTCCTGGTACAGCGTAATCACTTTTAATGTATTGATATAATTATTATCTCTTCCAACCATTTTCAGTGAATGGACCCCACACTTTTCCAACTCATAAATTTTACAGAGAGAGCAGCTGCTGTTACACAAAAATATCCTTGAATCTTTGCTATGTGCTGCGTCTGTAACCTTATATAAGGCCCTGCAGGAAATACCAGGCTTAAAATCGTTTCGGATTCCTTCTCCATAAGCATGCATCATTCCACACAATCCGTTGAAAAAAGAACATCCCTGGTAACCAACCACTTCAATTTCGATTTCTCTTATTTTACAAATATGGACTATTTCTTGCATCGAAACCTGATAAGAAAGAGTAACGCGTTTGATTCCAATACTTTTTAAAAAATTAAGCTGTTCAACATTCATTGTATTCAGAAAAAGGCTGGCATGCAGATTAACAGGAAGCCTCATTTTATTGAGTTCCAAAAGAAGCCCCATATCACCCACTACCACTGCATCAACATCTGCGCTAACCGCTTTGCTAACATACCTTCTGAAATATGCTGACATTTCTTCCGATTGATATGTTCCATTATGAAGGAATGGTATATTGGCAAGGAAGTTTACTTTTGTTCCTTTAGAATGTCCGTACGCTACAATTTCACAAAAACATTCATACGACGGAAGAACTGTCAAATGATCCTGAGCGACTTTTCCCCTCCCTGTAAAGGAATAGGTGCGAAACAAACCATCATCGTAGCCAAGATATATTTCACCCACACCAGCATCTACAAAAGCTTTCGCAGATTCCAGTGTATTCACCGGTGCAAGTATTTTCATATTAATTACTCTTTTCAGCTCATAATTTACGCATGGGGATTACTCTTGCGCCTGCTTTTCCATAATAATCTGTTCTATTTTTTGCATCAGTTCGCCCAAAGTAATGTTGGTGTCTATTACCAGATCATCATCGTCAAACTCAATATCAAATTTCTGTTCTAACATAACAACGATTTTTATGTATTCTATGGAATTAATACCAAGCGACTGTATTGTCACTTTTTCATCTACCTCCCGTTTCTCCTTCAATATTTTTTCAGCCAGTACAGTCCTTAATTCTTCCATTTGATTTTCTCCTTTGACACTTTATTTATTTTAATTTAATTTGGCTTCAATGATTTCAACTACTCGTTCCAGACCCCCAAGGGATTGCATTTCCTCCGCCATTTTTTTACATGCGTGTTTTATTGACTGATTCTGCAAACATTTCAAAACCGCACGCCTGATTTCATCTGTATCTTTATAATTATTGATAACAATACCTGTGTTCTTCCTTCTGATGTCTTCAGCAATAATATAATGATCGCCTGCTTTAGGAATAATAACTATAGGCACTCCAAAATGAGATGCTTCCCGAACGCTATTCACGCCCCCATGACTGATAAAAACATCGATTTTCTTAAGCAGTGCTATTTGCGGCACCGAATTTTCAACCCTCCATGATGTTGGAATTTGCAGCAGTCTGTTGGCTTGATTTGCTTTCCCTACACTCATCACAACGTTGAAATCAAATTCTCTTAACGCATCAACACAAGCCTGGTAAACCATGGCATCGTTATGTATAGTTCCTAAAGCAATATAAATATTCGGTTTTCCCTGTGATATAAAATAAGATACATCATGGGCAGTATCTCCTTCATCAATCATTATACCCACAAAATGATTATTTTCTTTTTTAATTAAGTCTATATTTCTTTGCAGCTGCTCTGATGAAAATATAATATTGGTATCACCACTACCGGCATAGCTTGTCGTTATATCAAGGTTTTTCAGCTCAGGATATTCAATCCACAAGCGTTTGTTCATTACTTTAAAAACATGGTTTATATCTAAGTTGATACTATCTTTTTGCCTTAAAACAGCTTTGGAAAAAAACGCAGGTTCCTTACTTATCATTTCACGAGAATAGTAATATGGTGTACAGGATGTAATTGCGGGAATCTGTAACTGCCAAGCCAGCCACTTACCCCAGATTGCAATACTGTCATATACAATTGCATCCGGATTTATGTTGCGAAAATATACCAAGCATTTTTTCCTTATGCAATCTGTTATTGAAAAAAGGTGCCATCCCAATCTCCATAATTCATCAATATAATCGATCTTTTCATAGTCTACATTATTCACGTTTGAAACATCATACGTGCTATTTTCAACAGCGAATGCTTCTTCTATTTCTGTATCATAAGAACAATGCACCACACCTTTTTGTTCCACCATATTTTTATATTTATTGCCGGAAAAATAATAGACCTCATGACCATTTTCAGCTAGCCTTTTGGCAATCTTTAAGCCGTAATTCACGTGGCCAAACAAAGGAACCGCAAAAAATACAAAGCACGACATGTTTACACCTTATAAAAACCAAAATCATACTCGAATTTAATTTTCATATTTTTCCTTTCATCGTACATTATTAGCATTATTAGGTTAAACGCAAAGAATCTGCAAGCTTATGAAATTCATTAAAATCCAAATGTTGATTGGCATCCGATAGTGCCGTTTGTGGGGTTTCACAAAATTCTACCATTATACCATCAACTTCACAGGCTTTTACTGCATTGGCTATTGGAAATAAAATGTCCGTTCTACCCAACGAGTGACTTAAATCCGCTATAATTGGTAATGACGTTTCTCCTTTAATGGCTGCTATACATGCAATATCAAGAGTATTTCTTGTGTAAGTTTCAAATGTTCTAATGCCACGTTCACACAATATAATGTTGGTATTTCCCTCAGAAACGATATATTCTGCAGCAAGCAAAAACTCAGAAATGCTCGAAACCATACCGCGCTTTAATAAAATCGGATGCTTGGTTCTTCCTACTTCTTTTAGCAACGCATAGTTATTCATATTTCTCGAACCAATTTGTATTATATCTAAATATTGGATTCCGCTTTCAATGTCTCGAATATCCATTATTTCTGAAACAGCTAACAAATTATACTTTTTCCGAATGTTATCTAATATTTTTAATCCATCCAACCCTATTCCTTGAAAATCATATGGAGATGTCCGTGGCTTATATGCTCCTCCTCGAATAAAATGCACGTTATTTCTTACGAGATTTTGCGCTACCAACTCCATTTGCTCACAACTTTCGATAGAGCAAGGTCCAGCTATCAACGAGATGCCTTGTTCAATCCCAAACATTTCAGATAAACTTTTAAATTTATTGGTTTTCACAAGTAAATCTTTCACGAAATTTTTCACCTCCCAAAATCCAAACTGCGAACCCACCCAATTTCATATTCTCTACATACGGTGCAATTATATTACAATCACATTCTTAGTAACAATCACATTGTAATTACCTAATGATAAGGCAATGATGGAAACATTTCAGAAATTTATCTTTGATTTAAGGGCAAACGATTCTTGAATGCCTTTTTAATTCATCAAGTACATTTTCCCCTCCATTGTAATATACTCTGTTGTTTGTAGAATTTTGTCGAATAACTTAGACTGATGTATAACTAATGCCGAAAATAAAACAGAACCTGTTTGTACCTCAATCTGTATAAAGTGATTACATATCTTAAACCTTCTCCACAATCTCAAGCGCCACAGTAATGCGCCTAACATCTCCCATAAATTCCAATTCTATAATTGCCTGTCTCTTATGCCTGTCAATCTTACGTATAATACTTTCTAATCCTTTTAAGGGTCCTTCCTTTATGTATACTTGGCTTCCTACAATAATCCCTTCTGATGATTCAATATAGCGGTCATCATTGCATAATCTTAACAACATATTCCTTTCATGCTCCTTCATTGCAATATCACATGTGTCATCATATTTTAAAAAACGAATAATATCCTTTGACGCAGAAATGATATTTCTTGTAATCTTAATAACTTCCAGATTTGATAATTGTGATTCTATAAATACATAGCCTGGAAACAACAGTTTTAGTTCTTTTTTTGTCCGTCCTGAATATCTGAAAATTGTCTGCAACATTGGTATAAAAGGCACTAATGTACTACTTTCCAACTGGTTTATTAAGAGTTGTTTGACTTTTTCTTCACAACCTGTCCTTGTGAAGAGTATATACCAATATGTATTTTGATCCTTAATAGTCGCTTAAGCAATACTTCGCCATTTCACTTGTTCTATAGAATAAGCTACAACAATTTTATCATATGATCCCTAAGAACAATTAACGTGACCATCCAACGATTAATATCCATTAAGTGCTTTTATTATACAACAACCCTTTTAACAGTCCTCTTCTTTCATGCATAAAATGCAAAACATAATAATTACTATATTGTTTCCTTGCTCTGATGAAACATCGAAGCATCACTTTCCTCCTTTCTAACTTTCTTACTTAAAACAAATTGTCATTACTGTATTTTCCATCTACCGATACTTAAATTCTACTATATTTATTAGCA
>Ga0265293_10001603_pt1 | contig 48614 bp, 59 predicted proteins | sample Munlanlewell138R_FD_192505 | JGI IMG/M metagenome (GOLD analysis project Ga0265293, IMG submission 192505) | Leachate microbial communities from a municipal landfill in Southern Ontario, Canada - Leachate well 138R | ecosystem: Engineered > Solid waste > Landfill > Unclassified | place: Canada... | reverse complement strand
ACAACGTGCAGATGACGGTGACCCTGATCGCGCCGATCGCGATGGAAGAGGGCCTGCGCTTCGCGATCCGCGAAGGCGGCCGCACCGTGGGTGCCGGCGTCGTGGCGAAAATCCTCGCCTGATAGCAGCGTTGCGACCTGTTCCAGGACCCCGGGGCCGAACCTGGCTCTCGGGGTTCTGTAGTCTTTACATCTTTTAATTCTTTCTGCTTGACACCCTGGCGGGCCGACCTTAGAATCTCGCCTCCCTTTTGCAGGGGTTTTCAGCAGGGGCTGAGAGCAAAGTAACTGGAGTTCGTGATTCCATGCAGAATCAACGTATTAGGATTCGTTTGAAGTCCTTCGATCATCGTTTGATCGACACTTCGACCCAAGAGATTGTCGAGACGGCCAAGCGCACCGGTGCCCAGATCCGCGGGCCGATCCCGCTCCCGACCCGCAAGGAGCGGTTTACCGTGTTGATTTCGCCGCACGTCAACAAGGATGCGCGGGATCAGTATGAGATTCGCACCCACAAACGGCTTCTGGATATTGTCGAGCCGACGGATAAAACCGTTGATGCCCTGATGAAACTGGATCTGGCTGCTGGCGTTGATGTCCAGATCAGCCTTGGTTGATCCCGGGCGACAAGCCTAAAGCCCCATTTGGGGTGTGTAACGCTCTGAAATGGGCGGCCATAGCGGGTAAAAGCCCCGTACACCAAGAGGTTAAAAAATGAGTGTTGGAATCGTCGGCCGCAAGTGCGGCATGACACGTGTCTTCACTGAGGACGGTGTCTCTATCCCGGTGACTGTGATTGAGGTCGATCCCAATCGCATCACTCAGGTCAAAAGCGATGAGACGGATGGCTACGCCTCCGTTCAGGTTACCGTTGGTAGCCGTCGCGCCTCCCGTGTAACCAAGCCCCTCGCAGGTCATTACGCCAAAGCCGGTGTCGAAGCTGGTCGTGGTCTTTGGGAATTCCGTCTGGATGGCGCCGAGGAGCAGTTCGAAGTCGGCTCCGCCCTGACCGTCGAGCGTTTCCAGGCCGGCCAGATCGTTGACGTCACCGGTGTCTCCAAGGGCAAGGGCTTTCAGGGCGTCATCAAGCGCTGGAACTTCAGCATGCAGGATGCCACCCACGGCAACTCCCTGTCCCACCGCGCCCCCGGCTCGATTGGTCAGAACCAGTCCCCTGGTCGCGTTTTCAAGGGCAAGAAGATGGCCGGCCACATGGGTGCCGAGCGCGTCACCGTGCAAAACCTCGAAGTTGTCCGTGTCGATGCGGAACGCAACCTGTTGTTGATCAAAGGTGCCGTGCCAGGCGCCCCGGGCGGTGATGTGATTGTCAGCCCCGCAGTTAAGGCTTAAGGGGATCAACCTATGGAGCTTACTATTTCCAACGGTCAAGGCTCGGCTGGAACCATCACGGTATCCGACGAAGCGTTTGGCAAAGATTTCAACCAGGATCTCGTCCACCAGGCGGTCGTTGCCTACATGGCGGCCGGACGTCAGGGCACCCGTGCCCAAAAGACCCGGTCGGAAGTGTCTGGCGGCGGCAAGAAGCCCTGGAAACAAAAAGGCAGTGGCCGTGCCCGTGCCGGTACCATTCGCAGCCCGCTGTGGCGGACTGGTGGTGTGACCTTTGCGGCCCGCCCCCAGGATCACTCCCAGAAGATCAACAAGAAGATGTATCGTGCGGCAATGCGCTCCATCTTCTCCGAGCTGGCTCGTCAGGATCGCCTGATCGTGGTGGAGAGCTTCGGTATCGAGGAGCCCAAAACCAAGTCGCTGATGGCGAAATTGGGTCAGTTCGGTCTCGATAACGTGCTTATCGTTACCGAGGAAGTGGATCGCAATCTCTATCTCTCCTCGCGCAACTTGCACAAGGTGGACGTCAGGGATGCATTGGGTGTCGATCCGGTCAGCTTGATTGGATTCGAAAAAGTGCTGGTAACCGTGCCAGCGCTCAAGAAAGTAGAGGAGATGCTGGCATGAACAAAGAGCGCATCTTCAAGGTGCTGGTGGCACCTCATGTCTCGGAAAAAGCGACCATCGTTGCCGAGAAAGGCAATCAGGTCGTGTTCAAGGTGGCCCGCGACGCCAACAAGCGTGAAGTCAAGGCCGCCGTGCAGCAGTTGTTTGGAGTCCAGGTGGAAGACGTGCGCGTCGCCAATGTCAAGGGTAAGAGCAAGCGTACCCGCCATGGCATCGGCCGTCAGTCCGACTGGAAGAAAGCCTATGTCCGCCTGGCGCAGGGTCAAGAAATTGACTTTGCCTCAGCTGAATAAGGGGTTGGTGAGATGCCTGTAGTCAAGAGAAAGCCAACATCGCCTGGTCGTCGTTTCGTCGTCAGCGTCGTCAACCCGGATCTGTACAAGGGTGCTCCCCACGCCCCCTTGCTGGAGAAGCAGAGCAAGTCCGGCGGTCGCAACAACGCCGGTCGCATCACCACTCGCCACGTCGGTGGCGGCCACAAGCAGCACTATCGCGTCATCGATTTCAAGCGCGACAAGGACGGTATTGTCGGCAAGGTCGAGCGGATCGAGTACGACCCCAATCGCACCGCCTACATCGCACTGGTGTGTTACAAGGACGGCGAGCGTCGCTATGTGATCGCGCCCAAGGGCCTCAAGGCTGGCGATCAGCTGCAATCCGGTCAGGCCGCTCCCATCAAGGTCGGCAACACCCTGCCGCTGCGCAATATCCCCGTGGGTAGCGTCGTTCACTGCGTTGAGATGAAGCCCGGCAAGGGTGCGCAGCTGGCACGTAGCGCTGGCACTTCGGTGCAGCTGGTGGCCCGTGAAGGTCAGTACGCCACGGTGCGCCTGCGCTCCGGCGAGATGCGCAAGCTGCCATCGGACTGCCGCGCCACCATCGGCGAGGTCTCCAACAGTGAGCATAACCTGCGTTCCCTGGGCAAGGCTGGTGCCAAGCGCTGGCGCGGTGTGCGTCCCACCGTTCGCGGTGTGGCCATGAACCCTGTCGATCACCCACATGGTGGTGGTGAGGGTCGTACCTCCGGTGGACGTCACCCCGTGACTCCCTGGGGTGTGCCCACCAAGGGTTACAAGACGCGCAAGAACAAGCGCACCAGCAACATGATCGTTCGTCACCGCAACAAGTGATGACCGGCGGTAACGAATAGCCAGGAAGAGGAAACTACAGTGCCACGCTCCCTGAAAAAAGGTCCCTTCATTGATTTGCACCTGCTCAAGAAAGTGGAGCAGGCGGCGGAACAGGGCGACAAGCGTCCCATCAAGACGTGGTCACGCCGGTCCATGATCCTGCCTGAAATGGTCGGGTTGACGATCGCCGTGCATAACGGTCGCCAGCATGTTCCCGTCCATGTCAATGAGGAAATGGTCGGTCACAAACTGGGCGAATTCGCCGCCACCCGCACTTACCGCGGTCATGCAGCGGACAAGAAGGCCAAGCGCTAAGCGCAGGTTTGAGTAGAGGAATATACGGTGGAAGTAGCAGCAAAATTACGCGGAGCGCGGATATCGGCCCAGAAAGCCCGTCTGGTTGCTGACCAGATTCGTGGCAAGGCTGTGGAAGAGGCGCTGGACATTCTGTCCTTCAGCCCCAAGAAGGCCGCCACCCTGGTGAAGAAGGTTCTGGAGTCGGCCATTGCCAACGCTGAGCACAACGAAGGCGCGGATGTGGACGAGCTCAAGGTCGCAACCGTTTTTGTCGACGAGGGCATGACGCTCAAGCGCATCAAGCCCCGCGCCAAGGGCCGGGCGGATCGCATTTTCAAGCGCACCTGTCACATAACTGTAAAAGTTGCCGACAAGGTATAAAGGCATTTAGGAGACCATCGCATGGGTCAGAAAGTACACCCGACGGGGATTCGCCTCGGAATCGTTAAAAAACACCGTTCTGTCTGGTACGCCAGCCCGAAGGATTACGCGGACAAGCTGAACGCCGACCTCAAGGTCCGCGAGTTCATTCACAAGCAGCTGTCCCACGCTTCGGTGAGCAAGATCGAGATCGAGCGTCCCTCCGAGTCCGCGCGCATCACCATTCACACCGCCCGTCCCGGCGTGGTGATTGGCAAGAAGGGCGAGGATGTCGACAAGCTGCGTGCAGCTGTCACCGCGGAGATGGGTGTGCCGGTCCACATCAACATCGAGGAAGTGCGCAAGCCCGACCTGGATGCCGCGCTGGTGGCCCAGAACATTGCCCAGCAGCTGGAGCGTCGTGTGATGTTCCGCCGCGCCATGAAGCGCGCCGTGCAGAACAGCATGCGCCAGGGTGCCGAAGGCATCAAGATCCAGGTTGGCGGTCGCCTGGGCGGCGCCGAGATCGCCCGTACCGAGTGGTACCGCGAAGGCCGAGTGCCGCTCCACACCCTGCGGGCCGATATTGATTACGCCACCGCTGAGGCCAGCACCACCTACGGCATCATCGGTGTGAAGGTTTGGATTTTCAAAGGTGAAGTTCTGGGCGGTCAAGAAGCCGATCAGACTAAATCCAAGAAATGATTTTGGAATAAGGGTCGATCGAGATGCTGCAACCAAAACGTACGAAATTCCGCAAGCAGATGAAGGGCCGCAACCGCGGCCTGGCGCAACGCGGCAGCAAGGTCAGCTTTGGCGAGTTTGGCCTCAAGGCAACCGACCGTGGTCGCTTGACCGCCCGGCAGATCGAAGCTGCCCGTCGCGCCATGACCCGCCACATCAAGCGTGGCGGAAAGATCTGGATTCGGGTATTCCCCGACAAGCCCATTACCGAGAAGCCCCTCGAAGTCCGTCAGGGTAAAGGTAAGGGTAATGTGTCTTACTGGGTGGCTCAGATCCAGCCTGGTAAGGTTCTGTATGAAATGGAAGGTGTCACCGAAGAGCTGGCGCGCGAGGCATTTGCCCTGGCCGCGGCCAAGCTTCCTCTCGGCACTGCCTTCGTCAGACGCTCGGTGATGTAATGAAAGCTTCAGAACTTCGCGAAAAAACCGTAGATGAGCTCCAGGCCGCCCTGAATGGCGAGCTGGAAGCACAATTCAAGCTTCGCATGCAGCATTCCACTGGCCAGCTGGGCCAGTCGCACCGGCTTGGCGAAACCCGCGTCAATATTGCACGTATCAAAACCGTGCTGAACGAAAAAGCAGGTAAGTGAGATGGGTGAGAAAACAGCTCGTACTCTGTCCGGTCGCGTGGTCAGCGACAAAATGGACAAGACTATCACGGTACTGATCGAGCGCCGGGTGAAGCACCCCGTGTATGGCAAGATCATCAGCCGTTCGACCAGGATCAAGGCCCACGACGAATCCAATCAGTGTGGCATTGGCGACCTGGTGGCGATTCAGGAGACGCGTCCCCTGTCCAAGACCAAGTCCTGGTCGCTGGTGGAAGTGATCGAAAAGGCAGCGTCAGTTTAATCGCGCTAGGCAGTAACGGTTTCGGAGCGGAACAATGATTCAAACGCAAACCTATTTGGACGTGGCGGATAACAGTGGCGCTCGCCGTGTCATGTGCATCAAGGTGTTGGGCGGTTCGCATCGCCGTTACGCCAGTGTCGGAGATGTCATCAAGGTGTCCGTCAAGGAAGCAATTCCCCGCGGCAAGGTGAAGAAAGGCCAGGTGATGAACGCGGTGGTGGTGCGCACCAAAAAAGGCGTTCGCCGCCAGGATGGCAGCCTCATCAAGTTCGATGACAACGCCGCCGTGTTGCTCAACAACCAGTTGGCGCCGATCGGCACCCGCATTTTCGGGCCCGTGACTCGCGAGCTGCGCGGCGAGAAATTCATGAAGATTATTTCTCTGGCTCCAGAAGTCCTGTAGGCCCGAGGAGGTTGACGATGGGTATGAAGAAAATCAAGCGCAATGACGAAGTGATCGTTATTGCCGGCAAGGACAAGGGCAAGCGCGGCAAGGTGCTGCGGGTGCTTGACGATGGACGTCTCCTGGTTTCCGGCATTCAGGTGATCAAGAAGCACCAGAAGCCGAATCCTCAGCTGGGTGTTCCCGGCGGGATCATCGAGAAGGAAGCCGCGATCGACAGCTCCAATGTCGCGCTCTACAACCCCGAGACCCGCAAGGCGGATCGCGCGGGCTTCAAGGTCCTTGAAGACGGCACCAAGGTTCGCGTTTTCAAGTCCAACGGCGCGGTCGTTGGCGGCTAACAGGGTATATTGACATGGCCAAGCTGAAGCAAGTTTACAAAAACGAGATCGCCGCGAAGTTGCAGGCGGAACTCGGTCTCAAGAACCCCATGGAGGTTCCGCGTATCACCAAGATCACCCTCAACATGGGTGTTGGTGAGGCGGTGGCCGACAAGAAGATCCTCGAGAACGCGGTCAATGACTTGACGCTGATTTCCGGTCAAAAGCCGGTCATCACCAAGGCGCGGACCTCCGTCGCCGGGTTCAAGATCCGCGAGGGCTGGCCGATCGGTTGCAAGGTGACGTTGCGCAGCGATCGGATGTACGAGTTCCTGGAGAAGCTGATCGATATCGCTATCCCGCGAATCCGTGATTTCCGCGGTATCAGCCCCAAGTCCTTCGACGGACGTGGCAATTTCGCCATGGGGGTCAACGAGCAGATCATCTTCCCCGAGATTGATTACGACAAGGTCGACAAGCTGCGTGGCATGGATATCACCATCACCACCACGGCTAGGAACGACGATGAAGGCCGCGCACTGCTGCGGGCGTTCAACTTTCCGCTGCGAGGTTAAGGCAAGAGATATGGCAAAGACATCAATGATCGAGCGTGAGCTGAAGCGTACCAAGCTGGTGGCCAAATATGCCGCCAAGCGTGCCGAGCTGAAAGCCATCATCAACAATCCGGCAACTACCGAGGAAGATCGTTGGGATGCGCTGGTCAAGCTGCAGAAGCTGCCCCGCGACTCCAGCCCCAGCCGCCAGCAGCGCCGCTGCCGGATTACCGGGCGGCCCCACGGTGTGTACCGGAAGTTCGGTCTTTGCCGAAACAAATTGCGCGAAGCAGCCATGCGCGGGGATGTTCCCGGGCTTGTCAAAGCTAGCTGGTAAGTGACGAGGAATTATCCAAGATGAGTATGCAAGATTCACTGGCGGACATGCTGACGCGCATTCGCAACGCTCATGCCCGGGCTCGTGCCACGGTCGTCATGCCGTCCTCGAAGTTGAAGGTGTCCGTTGCCGAGGTGCTGAAGTCCGAAGGCTATATCGCTGATTTTGCGGTGGCGGGTGAGAGCAAGCCGCAACTCACCATCACCCTCAAGTACTTCGAAGGCAAACCGGTCATCGAGGAACTCCACCGTGCCAGCCGTCCCGGCCTGCGGTATTACGCCGGCGCCAGCGAACTGCCGAAGGTGCGCGATGGGCTCGGGGTTGCAATCGTATCGACCAGCAAGGGTGTCATGTCTGACCGGGCGGCACGCGCCGCTGGTATCGGTGGCGAAGTGCTCTGCACAGTTTTCTAACTGGCATTATTTGAAGAGATTGCGAGATGTCTAGAATTGCAAAGAATCCTGTCAAGCTCCCCAAGGGCGTGGAGCTCAGCCAGGATAGCCGCCAAATCACCGTCAAGGGCAGCAAGGGAGCGTTGACGATCGCGGTCAATCCCCGCGTGGTGATCAGTCAGGACGACAACGTCCTGACTTTCGCCGCTGCCAACGGTGACCAGAATTCGAAGGCCCAGGCCGGCACCCTGCGCACCATCATCAACAATATGGTGATGGGCGTGAGCGAAGGCTTTGAGCGTAAATTACAGCTGGTTGGCGTGGGTTATCGCGCGCAGGCCCAGGGCAACAAGGTTAACCTGAGCCTCGGTTTCTCGCATCCTGTCGAATACCAGCTGCCAGAGGGCGTCACTGCCGAAACCCCCAGCCAGACGGAGATCGTCCTCAAGGCAGCCGATAAGCAGCTGCTCGGGCAGGTCGCCGCCGAGATCCGGGCGTTCCGTCCCCCGGAGCCCTACAAGGGCAAGGGTGTCCGCTATGCGGATGAGCAGGTACGTCGTAAAGAAGCGAAGAAGAAGTAGTAGGGCTGGATTATGAAAGACAAAAAGCAAGCACGTCTGCGTCGCGCCCGTCGCACGCGAATCCAAATGCGCGATATCGGGGCTACCCGCCTGACGGTTCACCGCACCCCACGCCACATCTACGCCCAGGTGATTTCCCCGGCTGGCGACAAGGTGCTGGCGAGTGCTTCGACCCTCGACGAGTCCCTGCGCTCCGGCAAGACCGGCAATATCGAAGCCGCGCGCGCGGTGGGCAAGCTGGTCGCCGAGCGCGCCCGGGAAGCCGGCATCCTGAAGGTCTCATTCGACCGCAGTGGCTTCAAATATCATGGTCGCGTGCAGGCACTTGCCGACGCGGCTCGCGAAGGCGGTCTGGAATTCTAAAGGTTGAAACATGGCTAACAATCCAAGAGAAGTTGATCCCAACGAAGGTCTGATGGAGAAGCTGGTTCAGGTGAACCGGGTTGCCAAGACCGTCAAGGGCGGACGTATTTTTGCCTTCACCGCGTTGACAGTGGTGGGCGACGGCAAGGGTCGCGTTGGCTTCGGCCGCGGCAAGGCCCGTGAAGTGCCCCAGGCCATCCAGAAGGCCATGGAAGCGGCGCGCCGCAACATGATCAATGTGGACCTGAACGGCACCACCATCCAGTATCCGGTCAAGGCCAACCACGGCGCATCCAAGGTGTACATGCAGCCCGCGTCCGACGGTACCGGTGTCATCGCCGGCGGCGCCATGCGCTCGGTGCTGGAGCTTGCCGGGGTGCAGAACGTACTGGCCAAGTGCTACGGTTCCACCAATCCGGTCAACGTGGTTCGGGCGACCTTCAATGCCCTGAAGGGCATTCAATCCCCCGAGACCGTTGCAGCCAAGCGTGGCAAGTCCGTTGAAGAGATCCTGGGCTGAGTCATTTCAGGCCCCTGAGTCAGGAATCAAACAATGAGCAATGCAAAAGTTATCAAGGTTACCCAGACGCGCAGTGTTCACGGTCGTCTGGCGGCCCATAAGGCCTGCATCGCCGGCCTCGGCCTGCGTCGCATCGGTCACACCGTGGAAGTTGAGGATACCGCCTCCGTGCGCGGCATGATCAACAAGGTGAATTACATGGTTAAGGTTGAGGGAGAGTGATCATGCGTCTGAATACACTGAGTCCCGCCCCGGGTCGGATCAAGGAAGGCAAACGCCTCGGTCGCGGTATCGGCAGCGGTCTCGGCAAGACCGGTGGCCGTGGTCACAAGGGTCAGAAAGCCCGTTCCGGTGGCCGTGTGCGTCCCGGGTTCGAAGGCGGTCAGATGCCCCTGCAGAAGCGTTTGCCGAAATTCGGTTTCACCTCCCGCATCGGAATGGTGAGTGCCGAGATTCGCCTCGGCGAACTGAACGCCATCGACGGTGATATCGCCGACCTGGCCGCCCTGCGCGCCGCCGGCCTTATCAATGCCAACATCGAGCGCGCCAAGGTGTTTCTGTCCGGCGAACTCACCAAGGCCGTGACCGTCAAGGGTCTGGCGGTGACCAAAGGTGCCCGCGCTGCGATCGAAGCCGCTGGCGGAAAGGTCGAGGAATAACGGACGCGTCCTGATGGCTAAAACGGGAAATCTGCCTGCGGGTGCCGCAAAAGGGTTGGGCGAGCTTTGGGCTCGCCTTCGCTTTTTGCTGCTCGCCATTATCATTTATCGGATCGGGACCCATATCCCGGTGCCCGGTATTGATCCTGACCGTCTGGCCAATCTGTTCAATCAGAATCAGGGCACCATCCTGGGCCTGTTCAACATGTTCTCCGGGGGAGCTCTGGAGCGCATGAGCATTCTTGCCCTGGGGATCATGCCTTATATTTCCGCCTCCATTATCATGCAGCTGCTCACCGCGGTGACCCCATCGCTGGAACAGCTGAAGAAGGAGGGCGACGCAGGGCGCCGCAAGATCAGCCAGTACACCCGCTACGGCACGGTGGTACTCGCCCTGGTGCAGGGTATCGGCATGGCTGTTGGCCTCGCGGGCCAGGGGCTTGCCTATTTGTCGGATTTCTCCTTCTACCTGATCGCCGTGGTGTCCCTGGTCACCGGCGCCGTGTTCATGATGTGGCTCGGCGAGCAGATCACCGAGCGCGGCATCGGCAATGGCATCTCGATGCTGATCTTCGCCGGCATCGTCGCCGGGCTGCCGAGCGCCGTGGGCCAGGCCTTTGAGTCTGCGCGCCAGGGTGATCTGCATATCCTCGCGGTGCTGGTGATCGCCGTGCTTGCGGTGGCAATCATCTACTTTGTGGTGTTCATCGAGCGTGGCCAGCGCCGCATTACTGTCAATTATGCCCAGCGTCAGCAGGGTCGGCGCGCCATCGGCGGAGCCCAGCAGAGCCACCTGCCACTCAAGGTGAACATGGCCGGGGTGATTCCCGCCATCTTTGCCAGCAGTTTGCTGCTGTTCCCCTCGACCATTGCCACCTGGTTCGGCCAGGGCGCCGACGCGCCCGACTGGCTGCAGGATGTTGCTCTGTTCCTGGGGCCCGGCCAGCCGCTCCATGTGCTGTTGTTCTCCGCGCTGATCATTTTCTTCTGCTTCTTCTACACGGCGTTGATGTTCAACCCCAAGGAGATCGCCGACAATCTCAAGAAGGGTGGTGCGTACCTCCCGGGCATCCGCCCCGGCGATCAGACGGCACGGTACATCGACAGTGTGGTGACCAAGCTGACCGTGGTGGGCGCGTTGTACATCACCGGGGTCTGCCTGTTGCCCCAGTTCCTGAATGTCTATTTCAACGTTCCTTTCTACCTGGGGGGAACGTCGTTGTTGATCGCTGTGGTTGTGACCATGGATTTCATGGCGCAGGTGCAATCGCACCTCATGTCCCAGCAGTATGAGTCGCTGATGAAAAAAGCGAATTTGAAAGGCTATGGCGGTGGACTCCGCTAGTAATCGAGGTGATATCCCATGAAAGTACGTGCATCGGTCAAGAAAGTTTGTCGCAACTGCAAAATCATCAAGCGCAAGGGGTCCCTGCGGGTGATTTGCAACGTGGAGCCGCGCCACAAGCAGCGTCAAGGTTAATTCGGCGCGACGATTGATTTTTGTTGCTTTCGAGGCTATGATCTTGCGCCTTTTTTCGCCCCTGGCGAATCTCCGGTGCGGTGCCTGGTAGGCAGAAACAGTAGACAAGTGGAGTAGAAAGAATGGCCCGTATTTCCGGCGTCAACATCCCAGATAACAAGCATGCGGTGATCTCCCTCACCTATGTTTACGGAATAGGTCCGAGTACCGCCAAGCAGATCTGCGCTGCCGTCGGTCTCGCCGAGGACACCAAGATCGCCGCCCTGAGCGAGGAGCAACTCGATGCCGTCCGCAACGAGGTCGCCAAGCGCACCGTCGAGGGCGATCTGCGCCGGGAAGTGAACATGAGCATCAAGCGCCTGATGGATCTTGGTTGCTATCGTGGTCTGCGTCACCGCAAGGGTCTGCCCCTGCGTGGTCAGCGCACCAAAACCAATGCCCGGACCCGCAAAGGTCCCCGCAAGCCCATCAAGCGTTAATTGGATGCCAGCCCGCTGGCTAGTTGAGTCAATCAGGTAATTTTATGGCCAAGACACCCGCAAAAACGACTCGCAAGAAAGCGAAGCGTACTGTGATTGACGGCATCGCCCACGTGCATGCCTCTTTCAACAACACCATCATCACCATTACCGACCGCCAGGGTAACGCCCTGAGCTGGGCGACCTCTGGTGGTTCCGGTTTCCGCGGCTCCCGCAAGAGCACCCCGTTCGCCGCGCAGGTCGCCGCTGAGAAAGCTGGCGTCGCCGCGCAGGAATACGGCCTCAAGAACCTGGACGTTCAGGTCAAGGGCCCTGGCCCCGGTCGTGAGTCCGCCGTGCGCGCCCTGAACAACGCCGGATTCAAGATCACCAACATTACCGACGTGACGCCGATTCCGCACAACGGTTGCCGTCCTTCCAAGAAACGTCGCGTTTAACGAGGAACAGAAGCAATGGCCAGATATTTGGGTCCTACCTGTAAACTGTCGCGTCGTGAAGGAACCGATCTGTTCCTGAAGAGCGGCATCCGCCCCCTGGAGTCCAAGTGCCGCGCCGAGAGCGCCCCTGGACAACATGGCCAGCGTCGCGGTCGCCTGTCCGATTACGGCGTTCAGCTGCGTGAGAAGCAGAAGGTGCGTCGTCTCTACGGCGTGCTCGAAAAGCAGTTCCGCAACTACTACAAGAGCGCCGCCCGTGGCAAGGGCGCGACCGGTGAAAACCTGCTGCTCCTGCTGGAATCCCGCCTCGACAACGTGGTCTACCGCATGGGCTACGGTTCCACCCGCGCCGAAGCCCGTCAGCTGGTGGCCCACGGCTCGATCATGGTGAACGGAAAGAAGGTGACCATTCCTTCCTACCAGGTGCAGCCCGGTGATGAAGTGAGCGTGCGCGAGAAGGCCAAGAAGCAGCTGCGCATCCAGTCCGCTGTTCAGCTGGCTACCCAGCGCGGCTCCGCCGACTGGGTCGAGGTTGACGTCAACAAGCTGGTGGGTGTGTTCAAGCGCGCCCCCGACCGTGCCGAACTGCCTGCCGAAATCAATGAGAACCTCATTGTAGAGCTCTACTCCAAGTAATCGGCATTTGTCAGCTCAGACCACAGGTAACCCTATGCAGACTTCAGCGACAGAACTTCTTACCCCGCGCTCCATCGACGTCACCGTACTGGGCGCGAATCGAGCCAAAGTGGTTCTCGAGCCCCTCGAGCGCGGCTTTGGCCACACCCTGGGGAACGCCCTGCGCCGTATCCTTCTCTCGTCGATGCCCGGCTATGCCATCGTCGAAGTGGAGATCGACGGTGTCGAGCACGAGTACAGCACCCTGGAGGGTGTCCAGGAAGACGTGATCGACCTGCTGCTGAACCTGAAGGGTGTTGCCCTGGTGATGCACGGCAAGGCCGAGACGGAGGTTACCCTGAGCGTCAAGGGCCCCGGTGTTGTCACCGCCGCCGACATCCAGCACGACAGCAGCATCGAGATCCGCAATCCGCAGCATCTGATTGCCACCATTACCGGCAATACCCAGCTGACCATGCGGATGAAGGTTCAGCGCGGGCGCGGTTATCAGCCCGCCGACAGCCACGGCAGCGACGAGGACGAGACCCGTTCAATAGGTCGCCTGCGCCTCGACGCCAGCTTCAGCCCGGTGATGAAGGTTGCCTACGTGGTCGACAGCGCTCGCGTCGAGCAGCGCACCGACCTCGACAAGCTGATTCTCGAGATCGAGACCAACGGCACCATCGACCCCGAGGAAGCCATTCGTCGCGCCGCGACCATTCTCCAGCAGCAGCTGGCGGTGTTCGTCGATCTGGAGAGCGAGAAGAAGAGCGAGCCGGAGAAAAAAGAGGACGAGATCGATCCCATTCTGCTCCGTCCCGTGGACGACCTCGAGCTCACTGTGCGCTCCGCCAACTGCCTCAAGGCCGAGAGCATTTACTACATCGGTGACCTGATCCAGCGCACCGAAGTCGAGCTGCTGAAAACCCCGAATCTGGGCAAGAAGTCCCTGACCGAAATCAAGGACGTACTGGCTTCCCGCGGTCTGTCCCTCGGCATGCGCCTGGAGAACTGGCCTCCCGCCAGCCTGCGCAAGGACACCGAAAACGCTTGATGGTCGCCCAAGGGCGGCTGATTAGAAACATTGCTGTGAGAGCAACCGTAAGGAATCAATGCTATGCGTCATCGTTACAGTGGTCGCAAACTGAACAAGACCGGCTCGCACCGTCGCGCCATGTTCCGCAACATGATCGCTTCCCTCGTCGAGCACGAAGTGATCAAGACAACCCTGCCCAAGGCCAAGGAGCTGCGTACCTTCGCTGAGCCCTTGATTACCCTGGCGAAGTCCGACAGCGTGGCGAACCGCCGCCTGGCATTCGACCGTCTGCGCAGCAAGCAGGCGGTGGGCAAGCTGTTCAACGAGCTCGGCCCACGCTACGACCAGCGCCCCGGCGGTTACATTCGTATCCTCAAGTGCGGCTACCGCACCGGCGACAATGCCCCCATGGCCTATGTGGAACTGGTGGATCGCCAATCCTCCGGGGATGCAGCCGTGGTCGAAGCTGACTGAGTCTGCCCCGTCATAAAAAAACCAGGGCTTGCCCTGGTTTTTTTATGCCCGCTGGTTGTCAGGAGCCGTGTTCGAGGTGGGCGCCCGCAGTGTTGCTGATGCCCTTGCAGCTGACATGCTTGTAGGCGCAGTTGTCGAGCCGCATCAGGCGCATCCGACCGCCCCAGACACAACCGGTGTCGAGGGGAAAGAGGTGTCGCGAGCGGGCGACGCCATTCAGGGCGGCCCAATGGCCGAAGACGATATTGTCAGTGGCCGCCTTTCTGCCGTTGTGGGCGAACCAGGGGGCAAAGCCCTTGGGTGCGTTTCCAGGCCCGAGTTTGCTCTGCAATTCCAGCCGGCCGCTGGCGTCGCAGAAACGCATGCGGGTGAAGTAGTTGGTGATCATCCGCCAGCGATCAGGGCCCTCCAGTGATTTGTCCCAGCAGTCGGGTTGATTGCCATACATGGTGGCGAGCAACTGTCCCGGCTGTTCCCTGAGCACCGTCTCCACCTCCGCCGCCCGCTTGAGCGCCTTCTTGATGCTCCACTGGGGGGGGATGCCGGCGTGCACCAGGGTGAAGCCCGCCTCGGAAATCACCAGGGGCTGGTGTCTCAACCACTCCAGTAGATCGTCTCGGTCCCGGGCGTTGAGGATGTCCTGAAGGGTGTCCTTGAGGGAGGGGGAGCGGTATCCCCGGGCCACGGCCAGCAGGTGCAGGTCGTGGTTGCCGAGGACGGTGCGAAAGTTGCTGCCCAGATTCTTGCAAAAACGCAGGGTGTCTAGGGAGCTGGGGCCCCGGTTGACCAGGTCGCCCACCGCCCAGAGTTGATCCCGCCCCGGCTGGAAGCCGACGCTGTCCAGCAGCCGTTCAAGGCAGGACAGGCACCCCTGGATATCCCCTACCGCGTAGATGGCCATGCCCTCTCCTCAATTGATGCTGCCGGGCACGGCCAGCAGGAAGGGGGTGATGGGCGCGTCGAGGGTCTGGCCGCCATCCCCGACGAAATGGTAGCTGCCTTCCATGGTGCCCACGGGGGTGGCAAGAACCACACCGCTGGTATAGCTGTAGTGGTCGCCGGGGGCGATGGTGGGCTGGGCACCCACTACACCGTCGCCGCGCACCTCCTGGCGCTTGTTGTCGCCGTCGACGATGATCCAGTGCCGGCTTATCAGGGTCCAGGGTTCGGCTCCGCGGTTGGCGATGGTGATGTGATAGGCGAAGGCGAAGTGGTTCTTGTCGGGGCGGGATTGCTCGCCCAGGTACTGGGTCCGCACCTCGACCTGGATGGGGGCGTCGGTCATGGGGAGGGTGCCAGTCGGTTGCTCAGCTCGACGAATTCGGCGACGCTGAGGGTTTCGGGGCGGCGGCCGAGATCGATGCCTAGGGCGTCCAGGTCGTGGTCCCTGGCCCAGGGCTTGAGGTTGTTGCGCAGGGTCTTGCGGCGCTGCTGGAAACAGAGATTGACCAGTTCGAAGAAGCGCGCCGGATCGCTGGCCTCCATTGGCTTTATGGCGTGGGGGCTGAGGCGCACGATGGCGGATTCCACCTTAGGCGCGGGGAAAAATGCCCCGGGGGGCACCCCGAACAGGTAGTCCACCCGGCACAGATACTGTACCGCGACACTCAGCCGGCCGTAGCTTTTGCTGCCCGGCTCCGCCGCCATGCGCTCCACCACCTCCCGCTGCAGCATGAAGTGCATGTCGCGGATGATCCCGGCGTGGGCCAGCAGATGGAAGATCAGGGGCGTGGAGATGTTGTAGGGCAGGTTGCCGACCACCCGCAACGGGCGGCCCCCGGCGAGGCTGTTGAAGTCAACCTTGAGGGCATCCTGTTCGATCAGGCGAAAGTCCGGGTAGGCGGCGAATTTGGCCCGCAGCAGCGCCGCCAGGTCGCGATCCAGCTCGATGGCAGTGAGGCGGGGATTGGCGGCCAAGAGCAGGCCGGTGAGGGCGCCTTGCCCCGGCCCGATTTCCACCAGGTTGTCCTCGCCCCTGGGGTTGATGGCGGCGACGATCCGTTCGATGACACCCTGGTCGATCAGAAAATTCTGACCGAAACGCTTGCGGGCGCGGTGGCTGGACAGCCCGGTCATGGGGTTCCGCCCGAGGCCGTTGCCATGTCCAGGGCACAGCGGATGGCGGTGGCGAGGCTGCCGCTGTCACCCCTGCCAGTGGCGGCGAGGTCGAGGGCCGTGCCGTGGTCAACCGAAGTGCGGATCAGCGGCAGTCCGAAGGTGATGTTCACCGCCCTGCCAAAACCCTTGAACTTGAGTACGGGCAATCCCTGGTCGTGGTACATGGCGAGCACGGCGTCGCAGTGCTCCAGGTGCCGGGGGGTGAACAGGGTATCCGCCGGCAGGGGTCCCTGGGCATCGATCCCTGCGCTTCGGCAGATGTCGAGGGCGGGGATGATGGTGTCGATTTCCTCGCGGCCGAGGTGTCCGCCCTCCCCGGCATGGGGATTGAGGCCGCAAACGAGTATCCGGGGCGCGGCGATGGCGAAGTGCTGGCGCAGAGCCCGGTCGAGAATGGCGAGGGTGTCCACCAGGCTGTCGATGGTGATGGCTGCCGGGACAGCGGCGAGGGGCAGGTGAGTGGTGGCGAGGGCCACCCGCAGTCCCTCGGTGGCCAGCATCATCACCACCCGGGGGGTGGCGGTGCGCGCCGCCAGGTACTCGGTATGGCCGCTGAAAGGTATGCCCGCGTCGTTGATGATGCCCTTGTGGACCGGTCCGGTGACCAGGGCCTTGCAATTCCTGCCGTGGACATCGTCGAGTGCCTGGTCGAGGGTGGCGAGAACATAGGGGGCGTTGGCGATGTCCAGCCGACCGGGTACCGCCGGGCGGGACAGGGGTATCTCCCTGAGGGCCAGGTCGCCGCCCCCCGCGAGCGGGCGGCCCCGGGGTGCCCGCAGTGCCAGCGGCAGTCCCAGCAGCGCGGCCCGCTCGCGGAGCATGGCGCCGTCGGCATAGGCCACCAGTTCGCAGGGCAGGGGCTGCTGGATCAGCTGGATCAGCAGGTCAGGGCCGATCCCCGCGGGCTCACCGGGGGTGATGGCGATACGCATCTCAGATCTTGATTTCGACGAAGGCTTCGTCGCGGATTTCCTGGAGCCAGATCTGCAGCTCGGATTCGAACTTGCGCTGGCGCAGGATGCTTTCCGCCTGGGCGCGCTTGATGTCCTCGCTGAAATCCTGGTCCCGGCGCTCGGTGACCTCGAGGATATGCCAGCCGAAGTCGCTGCGGAAGGGCTCGGATACCTGGTCAACCGGGATGCTGTTCATCACCTGTTCGAACTGGGGCACGAACTTGCCGGGCAGGGACCAGCCGAGGTCGCCACCGTTGAGGGCCGATCCGATGTCCTCGGAGTGCTCCCGGGCGAGTTCGGCGAAGGATTCCCCGGCGCGGATCCGGGCGGCGAGGGCGGCGAGGGCGTTGTAGGTGTCCTCGTCGCCACGGATTTCGTTGGGCTTCAACAGGATGTGGCGGACCTTGCTCTGCTGGATCATCTGCTGGTCGCCGCCGCGCTTGTCGTAGAGCTTGAGGATGTGCAGGCCGGCGTTGCTGCGGATGATGTCGGTGACCTGGCCCGGCTCCAGGCCGGCGATGGGGCCGATCAGCACCTCCGGCAGTTCCGACATCTTGCGCCAGCCGAGGTCGCCGCCCTGGAGGGCGCTCTGGTCGGCGGAGTGGGTGATGGCGAGGTTGCGGAAGTCATCCCCGGCGGCGAGGCGCTCGGCGATCATGGTGGCCTTGGCGGTGGCTTCCTCCACTTCGTCGAGGCTGGCCCCGGCGGAGAGGGGGATGAGGATATGGCCGAGATTGACGTCGGGGGAAATCCAGTTGCGGCCCTCTTCCGAGGCGAGGAAATTCTCCACTTCCTGCTCGGAGATGAAGATGCGGCGGTTCACCTGGGCCTGTTGCACCCGGGCGAGGAGCATTTCGGTGGACAGTTGATCCTTCAGCTCGGAGACGGTGAGCCCCTGGCGGAGGATTTCCTCGAGGAACTGATCGGCGCTCATGCCCTGGCCCTCGGCGATGCGGGCAATGGCCTGGTTGATTTCCTCGTCGCTGATGCGCACCCCGGCGCGGCGTGCCATCTCGAGCTGGATGCGTTCGAGGATCAACCGCTCCAGCACCTGGGGAACCAGCACCTCCTGGGGCGGGGGCTCGGTGCCGGATTCCTGGATGCGCTGGTAGATGGACTGGACCCGTTCGTTCAGTTCGCTGGTCATCACCACGTCGTTGTCGACGATGGCGGCGATGCCGTCGAGCATCTGCAGCTGGGCCTGGCCCAGGGTCGCCCACAGGCCGAGAACCAGCGCGGGCAGGAGGGTTTTGGCGGAGTGCTTCAGGGTGTTCAGCATGAATCAGGGTTCCGGGGGTTGATAGCCGTAAATGCCTTCACTGAGGATGTTGTTGACGCGGGTGCCGGTGCCGGCCAGTCCCTTGAACTGGATTTGCAGGAAAACACCGGTGCGGTGGTCGAGGTTGTCGGTCGCGAGGATGAGGGTGTCGTCCCGGTCGATCCAGCGCCGCGCCACCAGGGCGGCACGCCAGCAGCAGCTGGAGTATTCGAGTCCGGCGAAGATCTCCAGTTCCTGGTTGCTGTTGAGATCCTGGTTGTAGCGGCCGAGCAGGTTCCAGCTGGCGGAGAGGGGCACCGAGAAGGAGGCGTCGAGCTGGTCGATGTCGGCGCTGACGCTGTCGATCAGGGGGGTGCCCGATCCGAACTCATAGAGCAGGTTGTCGCGGCGGGTATAGCGGTACACCAGGTTGAACAGGGTGCCCTCGCGGTTGTTGTAGCGCAGCGCCGCGCTGCCCTTGTTGATGGCGCCGTCCTCGTCGTTGAACAGCAGGTCGGTCTGCGCCCGCCAGTGGGTCCAGAAAGTGGCGGCGAGCTCCGCGGCGATGTCGGAGGTGTCGCGGGTCAGGCTGTCGGAGAGCAGGGGGTCGAGGGTGACCCGGCGCTCGTCCTGGTAGTGGATCTGGCCGATGCTAAAGCGCAGGTGCTCGACGCCGCTGGCGGCGCTGATCAGCCGCGAGGTCACGCCGAAGGTCACCTGTTGGGTGTCGCCGATGCGGTCGCCGCCGGAGAAGCGGTCGTCGCGGAACAGTTGCTGGTAGCTGAAGGTGAGGTCGGAGGTATCGAAGTTGGGGATCGCCGACTGGTCCTCGTACTCGGACTTCAGGTAGTAAAGGCGCGGCTCGATGGTCTGGATGTAGCGGCCGTCGCCGCGCCGCTCGAAGTAGAGCCCGGTATCGAGGCTGGCCACCGGCACCATCATGTCGGGGCTGTCGTCGGTCTGGTTGATGAGGGGGGTGTCGAGGCTGTAGGCGGCGTACTTGATCTTGGCGCCGGGCTTGAAGAAGCCCCACAGCCACTGTTTGTCCCAGGCCAGGCCGTAGTCGGCGCGCAGGCGGCTGCCGGTGATGGTGGTGTTCTCGTCGTCCCGGGTGAGGAAGGTGCCGGAGCCGATCAGGTCGTCCTCGCTGTGATCGAACACCGTGTAGTGCTGGCGCAGGTCCACCACCAGGTCGCCGGCCATCCGGTACTGGCCGTTGGCGTCCACCCGGGGCAGTTGCTTGTACTGCTCCAGGCCGCCCTTGATGAGGGTCTCGAATTCCTGGGCCTGGAGCCGGAACAGCCAGTTGTCGGTGCTGTAGCCGGTGGCCAGCTGCTGATTGAGGTGGCTGCGGCTGTTGGCTTCGAGGGTCGCGGTGCCGAGGTCGCGGAAATAGTCCTGGTCGCTGACATCGGTGTAGTCGATCAGGGTGCTCCAGCGGTGGCCGATCCCGCCTTCATGGGCCACGCTGCTTATCCAGCGATCCTCGCCCTCGTAGGGCAGGCGGCTGCCGCTGGCGGTCACTTCGCGGCTGACATCGCCGCCGTCGTCGTCCCACAGGTAGCCGCCGGAGACCGTGGTTTCGCTCCAGCGGTTGAGGTGGCGGAACTCCGCCTCCAGCATGGCGCCCCGCTCCTGCACGAAGCGCGGGGTCAGGGTGGCGTCGTAGTTGGGGGCGAGGTTCAGGTACAGGGGCTGGGAGTAATCGATGCCGTTGTCGTTGCCCGCCATGATCACCGGGTAGAGCAGGCCGCTGGCGCGGTTGTCGGACACGGGGAAGCGGATCCAGGGGATGTAGAGCAGCGGCCAGTCCTTGACCTCGAGGCGGACGTGCTTGGCGGTGGCGACGCCCCGCACCGTGTCGATGTCGATATCCGCCGCCTTCAACTGCCAGGCGTTGTTGCCCGGTTCGCAGGTGGTGTAGGTGGCGTTGTCCACGTAAATGAAGTTGTCGTCGCGCTTCTTGAGGTTCTCGGCGGTGCCCCGCACGCCGCTGCGGTGCATCAGGAAGGTGGCGTTGTCGACGTCGGCGTCGCCGCTGTCGATATCGAGCCTGGCCTGGTCGCCGGTGAGCAGTACCCCGGGCTCCCGGAAGTTGATGTTGCCGTCGAGCTGCACGGTGCGGGCGTCCTGGTCCACCACGGCGCTGTCGCTGCGCAGCTGGCGGTAGCCCTGGGTGACCTGGACATCGCCGTCGAGGGTGGCGACGTTGCCGCGGGCTTCGGTGGTGGTGGCACTCACCCGCAGGGAGGCCTCGTCGGGCTCGAGTTCGGCGTCGGGGTAGTTGCGCGCCGGTTCGACATAGGCGCCGCAGCAGTTGTTCCGCATCAGGGCGCGCTCGGCGTCGCTGAGCTCGGCCTCCGGCACCCAGTCGAGGTTGCGGGCGGCGTCGTCGAGGCGCGGCTCGGCGTCCTCCTCGGCGGGCACCGGCACGGCGGTCTGGCGCGCCTCGGGACGGCTGTAGGGTGCGCCAGGCAGAGGTGCCGCGCCGCACTGCCAGTCCCCGCTCGGGCTCGCCTGGCACGACCACTGGTTGCCCACCTCATCGGCGTGGAGCGGGTAGCCGGTCAGGACCATTCCCGAGGTGGCGAGAAGATAGCCGTAGACCGCGGTATACAGCGGCTTGCGTGCCCCAAGCTTGGTCCAACCCATTGAATGTTCTGCTCTGTTCGATTTGGCGGAGAAAAGTAGACCGGCGATTTTACAGCAAGTTTACCCCGCTGCGCGCGCCGCGACGAACATTGCGGGGAATTGCGCTAGAATCGCCGCTTTTGAGGGGGTGCTAATGGCGGAGCTGGCGGCGTTGTGCGCGTGGGCGCGGGATTTTCTGCCCGCCGGGGTGGTCGCCGACGCCGCCGTCGATGCCGTTCCGATCACCGGGGACGCGGGCTTTCGTCGCTACTATCGACTCGACACCCGCCCGCCCCTGATCGCCGTGATCGCCCCGCCGGATCGGGAGAACAACCCGGCCTTCGTTGCCAAGGGCCTCGCCCTGGGGCGCGCCGGGGTTCATGTGCCCGCCATCCACTCCGTGGATTTCCAGCGCGGTTTCCTGTTGCTGGAGGATCTCGGGGATCGGCTGTTCCTGCCCCTCCTCGACGGTGATTCCGTCGCCTCCCTCTACGACCGCGCCGAGGGGGCCCTCGCCCGCATCCAGGGGGTGGCGCCGGATCCGGCGGTATTCCCCCCCTACAGCGAGCAGTTGTTGCGGGACGAGATGCAGCTGTTTCCGGACTGGTTCGTGACACAACTGCTCGGTATCTCCCTCGACGGCGCGGAGCGCCAGTTGCTGGCGGACACCTTCGACCGTCTGCTCGCCTCGGCCCGCGCCCAGCCCCAGGTGGTGGTGCACCGCGACTACCATTCCCGGAACCTGCTGGCCATGGATGGCGGGGATGTCGGCGTGGTGGATTTTCAGGATGGGGTGGTCGGGCCCTTCAGCTACGATCTGGTGTCACTGCTGAAGGATTGTTATATTCGCTGGCCGGCCGAGCTGGTGCGGCGGCGGGCCCTCGCCTTCCTCCGCGCCGCCTGGCCTGCCAGCGGGGGCGAGACGCCCGCCGACGGGCAGCTGCTGGCCTGGTTCGATCTGATGGGCCTGCAACGGCACATCAAGGTGCTGGGGATCTTTGCCAGGCTCTGGTTGCGGGATGGCAAGGCCCGCTATCTCGACGACCTGCCCCTCGTCATGCGTTACACCCTGGAGGTGACGCAACACTACAAGGACTTCGCGCACTTCAACCAGTGGTTCGGCGAGCGCCTTATGCCGGTGATCGTCAGCCAGCCCTGGTACCGACCCTGGCAACAGGCAGGAGACTGACAGCATGAAGGCAATGATCCTCGCGGCCGGGTTCGGCGAGCGCCTGCGTCCCCTCACCGAAACCACCCCCAAGCCGCTGCTGGAAGTGGGCGGCAAGCCCATGATCCAGTATCACGTCGAGCGGCTCGCCGCCGCCGGGATCCGCGAGATCATCATCAATACCTCCTGGCTCGGCGAGAAGATCGAGGCCTTTCTCGGCGATGGCACCCGCTTCGGGGTGCGCATCGCCTGGTCCCGGGAGAGCGAGCCCCTGGAAACCGGTGGCGGCATCCGCCGGGCGCTGCCCCTGCTCGGGCCCGAACCCTTTCTGGTGGTCAACGGCGACCTGTGGACCGACTACCCGTTCGCCGACCTGGTGGACAGCGCCCTGCCCGACGACATCGACGCCCATCTGGTGCTGGTGCCCAATCCGCCCTTCAAGGCGGTCGGGGACTTCATCCTCGACCAGGATCTCCGGGTCGGTTACCCCCAGCCCGACAGCAGGACCTACACCTTCAGCGGTATCAGCCTGATGCGCCCTGAAATCTTCGCCCTTTACCCCGCGGCATCGGAGCGCTTCGCCCTGCGCAATGTGCTGGAAAGCAGCATCCGCGCCGCCAGCGTCAGCGGCGAGCTGTTCGAGGGGCAGTGGTGGGATGTGGGCACCGTGGAGCGTCTCAATCTGCTCAACGGTCTGCTTGCCGGCAAGGTGCTGGACGCGTCGCAAAAACCCCGGATGCGGGCGGAAATCGCCTGATAAATTCCCCCCGCTCCACTACAATGCGCGGCGTGTCGGTGCCCAGGGCGGGCGCCGCCGCCAATCACCCAGCCCCTGTCAGCCTGTTTTGCGAGGATCTATGTTCAACGTCCTGGAAGCCCTGCCCCCCGATCCCATTCTCGGCCTCACCACCGCCTTCAAGAAGGACCCCCGCGCCACCAAGATCGATCTCGGCGTTGGTGTGTACAAGACCGAGAGCGGCCAGACCCCGGTGATGCGCGCCATCAAGGCCGCCGAGCAACGCCTGTTCCAGGAGGAGGACACCAAATCCTACATCGCCCAGGTGGGGGTCGAGGCCTACAACGATGGCATGATCAAGCTGATCCTCGGCGCCGGCCACAACGCCGTCCGCGACGGCCGGGTGCGCTCGGTGCTGACCCCCGGTGGCACCGGGGCCCTGCGCATCGGCGCCGAAGCCATCAAGCGCATGAACCCGGACGCCACCGTGTGGGTCGGCGACCCCACCTGGGCCAACCACTTCCCGGTGATCCAGGGCGCCGGTGTGCGCACCGAGACCTATCCCTATTACGACCAGGCGAGCCGCGCCATCCGCATCGCCGAGATGCTGGAGACCCTCGAAACCCGCGCCGTGGCCGGCGACGCGGTGTTGCTCCACGGCTGCTGCCACAATCCCTGTGGCGCAGATCTCACCCTCGATCACTGGCGCCAGATCGCCGATCTGGTGGTGCGCAAGGGCCTCTTGCCCTTCGTCGATCTGGCCTACCAGGGCTTCGGCACCGGCCTCGACGAGGACGCCGCCGGTATCCGCCTGCTGGCGGACAGCGTCCCCGAGGTGCTGGTGGCGAGCTCCTGCTCGAAGAACTTCGGCCTCTACCGGGAGCGCACCGGCAGCATCACCGCCATCGCCCAGGGGGCCGACAAGGCCGCCGCCGCCGAGTCCCACTTCGCCCATATCGCCCGGGCGATCTACTCCATGCCCCCCGCCCACGGCGGTTTTCTCGCCGGCATGGTGCTTACGGACGACAAGTTGCGTGCCGAGTGGCTCGCCGAACTGACGGAGATGCGCGACCGCATGAACGGCCTGCGGGCGCTGCTGGTGGGCAAGATGGCGGAAAAGGCCCCCGGCCGCGATTTCAGCTTCATCCAGCGGCAGTTCGGGATGTTTTCCTTCCTCGGCATCGATGGCGCGCAGATTGCCCGCCTGCGGGACGAGTTCGGCATCTACATCGTCGGATCCAGCCGCATCAATGTGGCGGGCATCAGCGAGGGCAACATCGAGTATCTGACGGATTCCCTGGCGGCCGTGCTCCAGGGCTGATGGCGTCAACGCTGTGAAAAGGCCGGGGCTTGCCCCGGCCTTGTCATTTTCGGGCTGATGATTTTCCGCTTGAGGACTTCGCCGCCACCGGCTTGGCGCGGGCATTGGGCGGCTTGCGGGGCGCCGCCGGCGGCCCGTTGAAATCCAGTGCGAGGTCGAAGGCCTTGCCGAGAAAATCCAGCACCCGGTCGAAATCCCCGTCGTCGAGGGCCCGGGCTCTGTCCCGGGCGCGGTACAGGTTGATGAATTTGATCTCCCGCTCGACGCCGATCAGCAGGCGATCCATACCGGTGAGGCGCAGCAATTGCCACAGCAGCGGGGCGTACTCGCGGCTGTAGTTCATCATGAAGCCCACCGGGTCGTTGCGGGCGTGGAAGCTGGCGAGGCGGTGGAGGATGTCTAGGGTGACGGGGCTGCGCCCCTCCTCGATGGCGCGGAGGATGTCGGGGTTTTCCAGCTGCAGGTTGCTGGCCAGGTCGTCGACGGTGAGGCCCGCCACTTCCCGCAGGTCCTTGAGGTAGCGCCCCGCCTTGCCCATTTGCACCATGTGGTCGGGGGTGCGCATCAGGAGGTCGAGGAGGTTGCCGGGATACTGGCCCGCGGCCTTCGACCAGGTCTGGGTAGTGATGTCCTGCAGGCCCCGCAACAGGGCATCCAGGGCGCCCGGGCGAGTGCCGTCGTCGTGCTTGTCGCCGCGCTTTTTTCCGCTGCTTGCCATGGGCGCCATTCCTGCCGTGATCGGTCGTTGGAATGTACTCCCTTGTGCAAAAATAGGCGAGTTCGACGCCTGTTGGCGTCGTCTGTCATCCACTCCTGGAGTCTGTTCATGGCAATTGACTGGAATTTGAATACCGCCGCGGTGTGGCGGCCCCGCGCCGGCAAGTTGCGGCCGGTGCGGCGGGTCGACCCGGTGCGTCTGGAGGATCTGCTGGGCATCGACGCCCAAAAGGCCGCCCTGGTGGCCAACACCGAGAAGTTTCTCGCCGGCCAGGGGGCCAACAATGCCCTGCTGTGGGGCAGCCGGGGCACGGGCAAGTCGTCCCTGGTCAAGGCGTTGCTCAATGACTACGGCGAGCGCGGGCTACGCATCATCGAGATCGACAAGGACGATCTGGTGGATCTGCCGGAGATCGTCGACGACATCCGCGAGCTGCCCCAGCGCTTTGTGATCTTTTGCGACGACCTGTCGTTCGAGGAGGGGGAGACCGGCTACAAGCACCTCAAGAGCGTGCTTGAGGGGTCCATCGAGCTGCCGCCGGAAAACGTCCTGGTGTACGCCACGTCCAACCGCCGCCACCTCATCCCCGAGCAGGCGTCGGAGAACGCCGGGGTGCGCATCGTCGAGGGGGAGCTGCATTACGGCGATACGGTTGAGGAAAAGCTCTCCCTCGCCGATCGCTTTGGCCTGTGGCTGTCGTTCTATCCCTGTTCCCTGGCCCAGTACCTGGCCATCGTCGACAGCCTGTTCCCGGATTACACCGGAGACCGGGAGGCGCTGCACCTCAGGGCGCGCCAGTTCGCCCAGACCCGCGCGTCCCGCAGTGGGCGGGCGGCCCGGCAGTTCGCCCTGAGCCTGCGCTGAAAGGTCAGCCCAGGGCTTCCTTGGCGGACACCACCGGGCGGCTCTCCCGGGTGCCGCGCATGCGCCGGTCCGGGTCGCTGGGGTCGTTGGCGGAGATGATCACGTAGTCGGCGCCCACTTCCAGCAGGGTGCCGACGAAGGGCATCTCGTCGAAGGTCTCGGGAACCCGGTAGCTGACGATGTCACCCACCTTGAAGGTGGCGGGGTCGAAGTTGAACTCGAAGGGGCAGGTATCGCCGGGTTGGGTCTTTTGGGATTCCATGGTTTTCTCCAAATCGGGGTCAGGGGGCCTGACGGTGGATGCCCTGGCGGTCCATTTCGCTGAACAGGTAGGTGGCCAGGTCGCGGGTTTCAGTGTCGCTCAGATGGGTGAAGGCGGGCATTTCCCGGTGCTTGTCGCTGCCGCGGATCCAGGCCATCAGCTCCGCCTCGGAGCGGCGCATCAGCAGGGTGGCGGGGATGCGCTTGAGGTAGTCGCCGCGCCCGCCCCGGGGGTGGCAGTCGGCGCAGTTTTCCTTGAAGAGTGCCTCCCCCGCGGTGAAGGAGGCGGGATTCGCGGCCGGGGCGGTGCCGGCGTCGTCGCTGCCATTGCCGCAGCCGGCCAGGGTCGTCACCAGCAGGGCAAGCACCAGTCTGTTCGGTTTCATCGCGCGTCCTCGTTGGGGGCGTTGTGGTTATTGCCCGGTTGCCACCCGTAGCGGGGCCGGTGGCGACCCTGTCGCGGATTCTGCACATTTTGCCGGGCGCCCACAACACGGGCGCCCGGGTTTAGTGCGCTCGATCGACGGCGGCGGACTCCGGTCGAGGCCGCAGGCGCGCCAGGCGCTCGGTCACCGCGCGGATGATGCCGCTGTCGTTGAGGCCCGCCGCCGCCAGCTGGGCGTCGCGGGTGGCGTGGTCGATGAACTGGTCGGGCAGGCCGAGGTGAATCAACGGCGTGGTCAACCCCGCCCCCGCCAGGTATTCGCCGACCGCGGAGCCGGCGCCGCCCATCACCGCGTTGTCCTCCAGGGTGACCAGCAGGTCGTGGCTGCCCGCCAGCTGGTCGATCAGGCCGGTGTCGAGGGGCTTGACGAAACGCATGTCGGCGACGCTGGCGTCGAGGTGGGCCGCGGCGGCCATGGCCTGGGGCAGCAGCGCGCCGAAATTGAGAATGGCGACGCCCCGGCCCAGGCGGCGGATCACGCCCTTGCCGAGGGGCAGGGCGGTCAGTTCCCCATCGATGGCGGCACCCGGGCCGGTGCCCCGGGGGTAGCGCACCGACGCCGGGCCGCTGTGCTGGTAGCCGGTGTGGAGCATCTGCCGGGTCTCGTTCTCGTCGGAGGGCGTCATTACCACCATGTTGGGGATGCAGCGCAGGTAGCTGATGTCGAAGCTGCCGGCGTGGGTGGCGCCGTCCTCGCCCACCAGGCCGGCGCGGTCGAGGGCGAACAGCACATCGAGATCCTGCAGTGCCACGTCGTGGATCAGTTGGTCATAGGCCCGTTGCAGGAAGGTGGAGTAGATCGCCACCACCGGCTTCTTGCCCTCGCAGGCGAGTCCGGCGGCGAAGGTGACGGCGTGCTGCTCGGCGATGGCGACATCGTGGAAGCGATCCGGGAAGCGCTCCGCGAAAGTCTTCATGCCGGAGCCCTCGCACATCGCCGGGGTGATGGCCACCAGGCGCGGATCCTCCATGGCCGTGTCCACCAGCCAGGCGCCGAACACGTCCTGGTACTTGGGGGAGGCGGGCTTGGGTGCCCTGGCGGGTATGGGCGGGGGCAGGTCCTCCGCCGGCTCTATCTTGTTGAGGGCGTGATAGCCGATGGGGTCCTGCTCGGCGGGGACGAAGCCCTGGCCCTTGCGGGTGATGGTGTGGAGCAGCACCGGCTCGTTGAGATCCTTGAGGTTGCTCAGGGTCTGCACCAGCAGGGGCAGGTCGTGGCCGTCGATGGGGCCGATGTAGTTGAACCCGAGTTCCTCGAAGACGATCCCGGGGGCCACCATGGCCTTCAGGTGCTCCTCGGTCTTGCGCACGAAGGCGGCGGCGGAGGGGATGGCCTTCAGCACCTTCTTGCCACCTTCGCGGATCGAATTGTAGAAGCGGCTCGCCCAGATCTTGGAGAAATAGGTGGCGAGCCCGCCCACGTTGCGGGAGATCGACATGCTGTTGTCGTTGAGGATCACCAGCAGGTTGGCGTCGGTGTGGGCGGTGTGGTTGAGGGCCTCGAAGGCCATCCCGGCGGTCATCGCCCCGTCGCCGATCACCGCTACCACCCGCCGGTCCAGGTTGTCCATGTGGGCGGCCAGGGCCATCCCCAGGGCGGCGCTGATGGAGGTGCTCGAATGGCCGACCCCGAAGGTGTCGTAGCGGCTCTCGGCGCGCTTCGGGAACCCGGAGATGCCGTCTTCCTGGCGCACCTTGAGGATCGCCTCGCGGCGCCCGGTGAGGATCTTGTGGGGATAGGTCTGGTGGCCCACGTCCCACACCAGCCGGTCGGTGGGGGTATTGAAGACGTAGTGAAGGGCGATGGTCAGTTCGATCACCCCGAGGCCGGCGCCGAAATGCCCGCCACTCCTGCCCACCGCGTAAAGCAGGTAGGCGCGCAGCTCATCCGCCAGCTGGAGCAGCTGGGCGTCGTCGAGTTTGCGCAGTTCCGCCGGGGCGCCGATGCCGTCCAGCAGGGGGGTGGCGGGGCGGGCCAGGGGAATCTCGGTGAACTTTTTCGGCATGGGGCTTAGGGCCAGGAATAGGGCCGGGATTTTACACCAAAAGTGTGTTGTTTCAGTGGTCGCGGCTGACGATGAACCCGGCGAGGGCGGCGAGACAGGCGGCCCTGGGGCCAAAGGGCAGCAGCGCTTCGCCAGCGGCGCGGTGCAATTCCGCCAGCTTGGCCTTGGCGCCATCGAGCCCGAGGAGCGAGGTATAGGTGGGCTTGTTGAGGGCCAGGTCCGCGCCCTGGCGCTTGCCGAGGGTGTCGGTATGGCTCTCCACATCGAGGATGTCGTCCTTTACCTGGAAGGCGAGGCCGATGGCGGCGCTGAAGCGGCGCAGGGCATCCAGGTCGCCGGCCGTCGCCGCCCCGGAGGACAGCGCGCCGAGCTGAACGCTGGCGGTGATCAACGCGCCGGTCTTGGCGTTGTGCATGGCCTCGAGGGCGGGGAGATCGAGGGCCCGGTTGACCGCCGCCAGGTCCATGGCCTGGCCGCCCACCATGCCGCCGGGTCCGGCCGCCGAGGCGAGTTCCCGGACCATCCGCAGGGTCAGGGGAGCATCGCCGTGCCCCTCCCCCTGGTCGGCGAGAGTCTCGAACGCCAAGGCCTGCAGGCCATCCCCCGCGAGAATGGCGGTGGCCTCGTCGAAGGCGATGTGGCAGGTGGGCTTGCCGCGGCGCAGGTCGTCATTGTCCATGGCCGGCAGATCATCGTGGATCAGCGAGTAGGCGTGGATCATCTCCACCGCGGCGGCGGCCCGGTGGGTGGCCGCCGTGGCGGGTCCGAACAGTTCCGCGGCGCCATAACACAGGGCGGGGCGGATGCGTTTGCCGCCATTGAAGAGGCTGTAGCGCATGGCCTGGTAAAGCGGGTTGTGGGGATTCTCGGGCAGGCAGCTCGCCAGCTGGGCATCGACCCGCCGCTGGCAGTCGGCCAGGTACGCGGCCAGTTGTGCGGCCATCAGTCGTCTTCCGGGGCGTCGAAGGGGGCGAGTGTGGTATTGCCCTGGCGGTCCCGGGTGAGCATGTCTACACGCTGTTCGGCATCCTTCAGGGCACTCTGGCAGTCGCGGGTGATGGCGATGCCTTTTTCAAAGGCTTTTAGGGAATCCTCGAGGCTCAGTTCGCCGGATTCGAGGGCGGTGACCAGGGTTTCAAGCTCGGCCAGGCTCTGTTCAAAATCGATGCTTTTCTTGCGTGTCGCCACGGTGATCTCCGGAAAAACCGTCACCCTATCCGAGCCCGGTGGGCGGGTCAAAGCCCGCGTTTGTAGGAAATATCCTACAGTAAATGGAGATTTCTCCCAATAGCCACCCCGGGCGCAAAGGCGTAACTTAGGCATCGCAAGGAAGCAACCGCGCAAGGATGTGCACCACCAGGGAAGGACATGGATGTCCGTCCTCAGGGAAGACGGTGGACAATAGCGTTTCAGGACGAAGCGCGAGCCTATACTGCTTTGCGCCCTGTCACAGTGATGTGCAGGGCGTTTGTTTTTTCCGCCGCGCCAGCCCCGGTATTTTTTGTTGACCGGAGTGACAGTCCCGGTAAGATGGGGCGCAAGCCGGTGTTCGAAGGAGCTCAGCCTTCACTTCGTCATTCCCCGCCAGATCGCGCGACCACGCGCATCCCCGATTCCTCCCGCCGACGAGGACGGGCCAAGTTTCCCCACGGATTCCTCAAACCCCGGACGCCCCTGGCTCCGGGGTTTTTATTGCCCGTCAGTTCAACAGCAGGGAGGGTGATCGATGACGCCGCTCATTCTGCGCCTCAATGCCGCCGGCCAGCCCATCGAATGGCTGGAGTGGCAGGAGGCGGTCTGTCTCTACGCGCGGGAGCTGGTGGTGTGGAGCCTCGGGGACGTGGTGCGCCGGGTGGTGGGCGGCTGTTCCCGTTTCACCGGCCAGCCGTCCATGGTGGAATTGCCGAGCATCATCGCCTGTGGCGGCGAACGGTTGGCGCGGCCGCGGGCAAGTTACCCCCTGTCCAATCCCACCCTGTTTGCCCGGGACGGCTTTACCTGCATGTACTGCGCGGCGCCGTTCCCGGGCAGTCAGTTGACCCGCGATCACATCGTGCCCCTGTCCCGAGGTGGCGCCGATCGCTGGGAAAACGTGGTGGCCGCCTGCCGGCGCTGCAATCAGCACAAGGCCAACCATCTCCTCGAGGAGATCACCATGGAGCTGGTGGCCCTGCCCTACCGGCCCAACAACGCCGAGTACCTGGCGCTGCTCAACTCGCGGCGAATCCTCGGGGACCAGATGGAGTTTCTGCGCGGCCAGTTCTCCAAGAACGGTCAGCGTCTGTAGCCCCTGCGCGGGTTGTCCGCTACATTGGCCGCTTTTCAGCAATGAGGAGGGTGCCGTGGATCTGGGAATCAAGGGCCGCAGGGCGATCCTGTGTGGCGCGAGCAAGGGGCTCGGCAAGGGCTGCGCCCTGGCCCTGGCGGAGGAGGGGGTTGATCTGTGGATCGTCGCCCGGGGCGAGGAGGCGCTGGCCGCCACGGCCCGGGAGCTTGCCGCCCTCGGCGCCGGCAAGGTCACCGCCGTGGTGGCCGATGTCACCACCGACGGGGGGCGCGATGCGATCCTGTCCGCCTGTCCGGCGCCCGATATCCTGATCACCAACGCCGCGGGACCACCCCCGGGGGATTTTCGCCAGTGGGGGCAGCGGGACTGGTTCGAGGCCGTCAATGCCAACATGTTCTCCGCCATCGACCTGATTCGCCGCACCCTGGATGGCATGGTGGCCCGCCGTTTTGGCCGCATCGTCAACATCACCAGTTTTTCCGTCAAGCAGCCGGTGCCGGGGCTTGGCCTGTCCACCGCTGCCCGGGCGGGGCTCACTGGCTTCGTCGCAGCTCTGGCCCGCGAGCACGTGCGGGACAATGTCACCCTCAACAACCTGCTGCCCGGATACTTCGACACCGACCGGGGGCGGGCGGTGATCGCCCGAGCGGCGGCAGGGACAGGAGAGGATGCCGGCGAGTATCCGCGCCGGCACCTCAACGCCGGGCGACTGGGGTCGATCGAGGAGTTTGGCGCCGCCTGTGCGTTCCTCTGTGGGGCCCGGGCGGGTTATATCAGCGGCCAGAACATCCTGCTGGACGGGGGCGAGTACCCGGGAATTTTCTGACCCTCAGTGAATGAGGCCCTGGAGGAATGTGGCGGCGATGAGCAGAGGGCAGACGATCCGCACGTAGGGGGGCCAGATCTTCCAGAAAAGGCCCGCCGCCTCCCCCTGGCTGGCGCGGATCTCCGCCAGCAGGCGGTCGCGGTGGATCGCCCAGCCGGCGAACAGGCACAGGGCGATGCCCACCAGGGGTTGGCTGTACTCGGTGGTGACGGTGACCACCAGACCGAACAGCGGGTCGAAAAAGCAGGCGATCAGGGCGGTCGCGGCAAAGACCGCAATGCCGATCAGCCAGCTGGCCGGCCCCCTGGCAAGCGGGGTCTTTTCCACCGCGAGGGCCACCGGTACCTCCAGCATCGAGATCGACGAGGTCAGCGCGGCGATGGCCAGCAGGGCAAAGAAGGCCAGCGCCACCAGGTCGCCCCACTGGGCCATCGAGCCGAACAGGGCCGGCAACACCTGAAAGATGAGATCGGGGCCGGCGATCAATTCGCCGCCGGCGTGAATCTCGATACCCTGGCGTTGCGCGACGAACATTGCCGGGATGACCAGCAGGCCGGCGAGAAACGCCACCAGGGTGTCGATGCCGGTGATCATGGCGCCCACCACCGGAAGGTTCTCCTTGCTGTCGAGGTAAGAGGCGTAGACCAGCATGGTACCGACCCCCAGGGACAGGGAGAAAAACGCCTGCCCGAGGGCGCTCACCAGCAGCGCGGGGTCGAGGATGCGGGCGATATCGGGAACCAGATAGAGGCGCAGTCCCGCCAGCGCCCCCGGCTGGGTCAGCACGTAGCCGATCAGCGCCAGCAGCAGGATCAGCAGGGCCGGCATCAGCCGGGTCGACCAGCGCTCGATGCCGTTGCGCACCCCGCCGCTCACCACCAGCACCGTCAGCACGGCGAAGAGCGCCGCCGACGCCAGGTCGCGGCCGAGGCTGGCGGTGGCGAACCACCCGCTCATTGATGGCCAATCCAATACCCTGGCGATGGCCGCGCACAACTGCGCCAGCACCCAGCCTGCCACCAGGGTGTAGAAGCCGAGGATGGCGCTCGCCACCAGCACCGCATAGCCGCCGGTCAGGCGGGCGGCGAGGCGGGTGGGGGCGTTGCTCGCCAGGCCCTCCAGCGCCGAGTAGATGTTGGCCCGGGTGTGGCGGCCGATCACCAGCTCCGCCATCAGCGCCGGGTAGGCGAGGACGAAGGCCAGTATCAGGTAGATGGCGACGAAGGCCCCGCCACCGTTGCCGGCGGCATTGGTGGGGAATCCCCAGACATTACCGAGCCCCACGGCGGAGCCGGTGGCGGCGAGGACGAAGCCGATGCGCGAGGAGAATTCGCCACGGGAGCCTTGCAGCAAGGGAGTGTCTCGGTGCCGTTGGTGGGTGGTGACGGCGCTCCGCCCGGGGCCGGAGCGCCGCGAACGGGGGCTAGACGATGACCAGCAGGTCGTGCTCGATGGTCATGAGGATGTCCCCGAGCTTGCGACCCCGCATGGCGGCGCGAATCCCGGTGCGCCGGGTGGCGCCGACGATGAACATGTCGGGGTCGAGTTCCCTGGCCACCTCGTGGAGGACGCTGTAGACCTCGCCGGCCTTGAGGTGAATGCGCTCATTGGGGATGCCGGTCAGTTCCACCAGGCGGCCCCGGTCGGGGTAGTTCATGGAATCCTGGTAGGCATTCACCAAGTGGAGCTCGCCGCCGTACATCTGGCTGGCGACGCGCCCGGCCTCGAGGATGCGCTGGTTGAGGTCGCTCAGCTCCCGGGCCTGCAGGTCCATGGAGACCACCACCGGCCGGCCCTTGGGTGCCCGGGCGGACTGCACCACGCTCACCGGCAGGGGGGAGTTGCGCACCAGGTACCAGAATTCATCGCTGAAGGACTTGTTGGCACTTTTCCCCGGATGGGACACCAGAATCGAGTGGGCACTGATCTGGGCGGCGGAGTAGAGGATTGCATCGGCCCATTCCCGGCTCCAGGAAATCCGCACCTGGGGGCTGAGCTTGGCGTCGGCGAGGCGGGCCTTGAGGGTGGACAGCCACTCGTCGTCCCGGTACACGGCGGCGTTGTCGGCACGGGTGTCGGTGCTCGACGGGTCGACCGCCACCAGCAGGGTGACCTCGGGCAGTTCGGTGAAGGGGCTGTTGCGGGCGATGTTTTCGACCCGATCCACGGCGGGCTGCTGGGAGGCGGCGGGATTGACCACGATTAACATTTTCTCTTGCGTTGCCACGGCGATATTCCTCGTACCAAGTGAGTTTTTATAGGGTAGCCCCGAACCAGCGGCGACGACCTGATCTGGAACAGCATAGTAACGCCGGGGCCTGCCGCCGGCAAAGCTCCAGGGTGCGCGGGGCGTTGAAAAAACCGGGCCGTCAGGGCAGGTTGCGCAGGGTCCAGTCGAGTACCGGCCCGTAGGGGGCGGGCAGCAGCGGGCGCAGCTGGTCGAGGGCCTCCCCAAGGCGCGCGGGGGAGGCGGCGCAAAGATTGAGGTGGCCCACCTTGCGGCCGGGGCGTACGTCCTTGCCGTACCAGTACAGTTCCACCTCGGGAATGGCGAGCCAGCGATCGTCCCGCTCGGTGCCGAGCAGGTTGATCATAACCGTCAGGCCCTTGGCGGACGGGGTCACCAGGGGCAGGCCGCTGATCGCCCGCAGGTGGCTCTCGAACTGGCTGACACTTGCCCCCGCCTGGGTCCAGTGGCCACTGTTGTGGACCCGGGGCGCCAGCTCGTTGATCAGCAGCCGGTCGCCGACCCGGAAGCACTCCATGGCCATCACCCCGACGTAGTCGAGGTGGTCGAGCAGGGCGCCGAGCATGGCCTCGGCCTGGGCCTTGAGGGGCGCGAGGCGGTCGAGGGGGGCGATGGACGCGGCGAGGATCCCCGAGGTGTGCAGGTTCAGGGCGAGGGGATAAAAGTGTTTGCTGCCGTCGCCGCCGCGCATCCCCACCAGGGAGACTTCCTCGTCGAAATCGATGGCGCTCTCGGCGATGGCGGCATCGTGCCAACCGGCGGGAATTTCCGTCCCCTCCGCCTGTCGCAGCCAGTGCTGGCCCTTGCCGTCATAACCCCCCATGCGCCGCTTGAGCAGTACCCGATCGCCGATGGCGGCGAACAGGTCGGCGGCGCGGGTGGCGGTGGTCACCGCCTGCCAGGGGGCGGTGGCGAGGCCGAGGTCATCCATCAGGGTCTTCTGGGAGAGGCGGTCCGCCAGGCGGCCGAACACCGGGCGGTTGATGAAGCGGGGGTGGGCGGCGAGGGCGCGGGTGGCGGCGGAGTCCGGCCAGTGCTCGATCTCCGGGGTGACGATGTCGTCGGGGGCGAGACGGGGCGCCAGGTCGCCGTCGAGGGCCACCGGGATCACCTCGATGGCGAGCGGCAGGCCAGCATGGCGCAGCATGGCGCCGAGCTGTCCGGCGCCGAGAACCCAGACTCTGCTCACGACCGCGGGTCCGGGTGATCCAGTACGTCGTCGCTCTGGGCGCGGCGGAAGTCGTCGAGGCGGCTGGCGAGGGCGCTGTCCCGCAGGGCGAGGATCTGCGCCGCCAAGAGGCCGGCATTGAAGGCGCCGGCGGTGCCGATGGCGAGGGTGCCGACGGCGATGCCCTTGGGCATCTGGACGATGGACAGCAGGCTGTCCATGCCGTTCAGGGCCTTGCTCTGCACCGGCACGCCGAGCACCGGCAGGCGGGTCTTGGCGGCGATCATGCCGGGCAGGTGGGCGGCCCCGCCGGCGCCGGCGATGATGATCTCAAAGCCCTGATCCACCGCGCCGCTGGCGAAGCTGAACAGCTTGTCGGGGGTGCGGTGGGCGGACACCACCTCCACATGGTAGGGAACGCCGAGCCGGTCGAGGGCCTCGGCCGCCGCCTCCATGGTGGGCCAGTCGCTGCGCGAGCCCATGATGATGGCCACTTTTGCTTGCATCGGTGTCTCCACGAAACCGCGTCCTCATCCGCCTTGGCCAAACCCGGCGAGGAACTGGTGATACAGGGGGATACCCAGCGTCACGTTGAGCGGAAAGGTAATCCCCAGTGAAACAAACATGGCAAGGCCGATATCCGCCTCCTTGATGGCACCCCGCACGGCCGCGGGGGCGGCGATGTAGGAGGCGCTAGCGGTCAGGGTTGCCAGGATCAACGCGGAACCGGCAGGCAACCCCAACAGGTGGCCCGCCGCCGCGCCCGCGAAGGCTAAAACAAAAGGGGCCGCGAGGGCAAACACTATCAGTCGCCAGTGGTGTTTCGGGAACGGAAACAGGCACTTGGCGGTGCACAGGCCCATCTCCAGGAGGAACAGGGCGAGCAGCCCCTTGAAGGCGGTGAGGAACAGGGGCGCCACCGACTCGGCCCGCTCGGCGCCGTAGAGGTAGCCGATGATGACGCCGCCGGCGAGGAGGATCACCCCGCGGCTGGTGAAGGCCTCGTGGAGCACCGCCAGGGTGTCGCCCCGGTCGCCGCTCAGGCGCCGGTAGAGAATGATGGCGACGATGATCGCCGGCAGCTCCATCAACACCAGGTAGAGGATGGCCTGGGGCGCGACCGCGAGGCCCCGGGATTCGACGTAGGCGAGCACCACCGCGAAGGTGCCCGCGCTCACCGAGCCGTAGTGGGCGGCGATGCTGGCGCTGTTGGCGGGGTCGAGGCGCACCAGGCGGCGCAGCACCGGGTAGCAGGCGAGGGGAATCAGGGCGCCGAGCACCGCCACCGTCAGCAGTTCCGGCACCAGGTGCCAGGCGAGGTTGCCGTGGAGGGCGAGGCCGCCCTTGAGGCCGATGGTGAGCATCAGCAGGATGCTGAGGGTGTCGTAGGCGGCCTTGGGGACTTGCAGGTCGGAACGGGCGAGTCCGGCGAGCACGCCGAGGGCAAAGAAGGTGACGACGATATCGGGCATGGGGGATTCCTCAAGGGGGCGGATCGCCGCTATTGTCCCCGGCACGGACTATAGTATCTAATTAATTAATCGCGCATTTAGTATAGATTATTATCAATGAACGTTCGCCATCTCACCTTTCGCCTGCTCCAGGTCTACGTCGCCGTGGTGCGCTCCGGGTCCATTTCCCGGGCGGCGGCGGAGCTGCACCTTACCCAGCCCACCGTATCCCAGCAGTTGAAGCGCCTCGCCGAGGCGGTGGGCGCGGAACTCCTGGAGCACCGGGATGGCGGCCTCAAGCCCACCTTTGCGGGGGAGGAGCTGTTCCGCGCCGCGGGCGATGTGCTCGGCCGCTTCGAGGACTTTGCCGGCCGCCTGGGGGACGCCCGCGCCGGGGTGCGGGGCCGCTTCAGCATCGGTGTGGTGACCACCGCCAAGTATGTGTTGCCGCGCCTGCTGGGGCCCTTCTGCCAGCACTTCCCCGAGGTGGAGGTCACCATCCACGTGGGCAATCGGGGGCAGGTGCTGGAGCGCCACCACGGCGGTGCCGACGACCTCTACCTGTTCAGCCATCCCCCCGCCGGGCAGCACACCCTGGCGGGGCGCTTTCTCGCCAACCCCCTGGTGCTGATCGCCCCCGAGGGGCACTGGGCGGTGGGCCGCGCGGGCCTGGCCCTGGAGGACCTCCGGGACGAGCGCTTTTTGTTCCGCGAACCCGGCAGCGCCACCCGCCTGGTGTTCGAAAACTGGCTGAGGGACCACCGCATCCAGCTGTCGCGGATCATGCAGGTGGAGAGCAACGAGGTGATCCGTATGGGGGTGGAGTCGGGGCTCGGCCTTGCGGTGCTGTCGGAGCACACCATCTCGGCGGGCAGCGAGAGGCTCGCGGTGCTCGACGTCGCCGGTTTTCCCCTCGGCAGTCACTGGTACCTGGTGTGCCACGGCAACCGCCGCCTGCCCGCCGCCGCCCGCCAGTTCGTGCGCTACGTGGACAGCCACCTGGGGGAGTGTGTCGACCATCGCTATATCCGCAACGAGCTGGGGCCGATCCTCGGCCACCTGGCTGCGCAGGAGTAGGGCGCCGTACCGCACTCGCCTGCGTGGGCTGCTTGCCTATTGATAAAATCTATTAGATTGTTGGCCAGAATCAACTTGCTTAAAAATTGAAAAGTGCTAGAACTTGAACACAAGGTGCCTTGACGAAGCCTGCTGTGAAAGAGTGTCTTCCTCTCGCAGTAACACAACCGCCAACAAGCGCTGTTACCGTCAAGAATTGCCAGCGGATCGACGTTCTGATAACAGGATCAACTAACCAAAAAGTACAGGAGAAAGCCATGAGCGACCACAATCTAAACACCCCAGGGGCAGGTAAATGCCCGGTGATGCACGGTGGTAAGACCGCAGTTGGATCGTCAAACATGGACTGGTGGCCCAACGCCCTCAATCTCGACATTCTTCACCAGCATGACCGTAAAACAAATCCCATGGGCGAGGCGTTCAACTACGCCGAAGAATTCAAGAAGCTGGACCTGGAAGCGGTCAAGAGCGACCTTCGTGCATTGATGACCGACAGCCAGGACTGGTGGCCGGCGGACTGGGGACATTACGGCGGCCTCATGATCCGCATGGCCTGGCACGCCGCCGGCACCTACCGTATCGCAGACGGCCGCGGCGGTGCGGGCACTGGAAATCAGCGCTTTGCGCCCATCAATAGCTGGCCCGACAACGTCAATCTGGACAAGGCCCGCCGCCTGCTTTGGCCGATCAAGAAAAAGTATGGAAATAAACTGTCCTGGGCCGATCTGCTTATCCTGGCCGGTACCATGGCCTATGAATCCATGGGCCTGAAGGTCTACGGTTTCGCTGGCGGTCGCGAGGATATCTGGCATCCGGAAAAGGACATCGATTGGGGATCCGAGAAGGAGTGGCTGGGTAAAGGCGAAGACCGGATGCACAGCGACAAGCAGGATGCACTGGACAACCCCCTGGCCGCGGTACAGATGGGGCTCATCTACGTCAATCCTGAAGGCGTGGATGGCAAGCCCGATCCCCTGCGGACGGCTGTTGACGTCCGCCTGACCTTCGCCCGCATGGCGATGAACGACGAGGAGACCGTGGCGCTCACCGCAGGCGGCCATACCGTGGGTAAATGCCATGGCAATGGGGACGCCTCGGTGATTGGGCCGGACCCGGAAGCCGCTGGCATCGATGAGCAGGGCCTCGGGTGGCGCAATCCCAAGGGTAAGGGTTGTGGCCGTGATACCGTCACCAGCGGCATCGAAGGCGCCTGGACCACCCACCCTACCAAGTGGGACAACGGTTACTTCTATCTCTTGTTCAACTACGAATGGGAGCTCAAGAAAAGCCCGGCGGGGGCATGGCAGTGGGAGCCGATCAATATCAAGGAAGAAGACAAGCCCGTCGACGTGGAGGATCCGTCCATCCGTTACAACCCCATCATGACTGACGCCGACATGGCCATGATCAAGGATCCGGCGTATCGCGAGATTTCCGAACGCTTCTACAAGGATCCTGACTATTTCTCCGAGGTCTTTGCCCGTGCCTGGTTCAAGCTGACCCACCGGGATCTGGGGCCAAAGAGCCGATACCTGGGGCCCGATGTGCCCAAGGAAGATTTGATCTGGCAAGATCCTGTCCCCACCGTGGACTACACCCTGAGCGACTCCGAGATCGCCGACCTGAAGGGGAAAATTCTCGCCAGTGGCCTCAGTGTCGCGGAACTGGTGTCCACTGCGTGGGATAGTGCCCGGACCTTCCGTTGTTCCGACTACCGTGGGGGCGCCAATGGCGGCCGCATTCGCCTGGCCCCGCAAAAGGACTGGGAGGGCAACGAGCCGGAGCGGCTGCAAAAGGTGCTCGGCGTGCTAGAGGGTATCCAGGCGGGGCTGGCCAAAAAAATCAGTATGGCTGACTTGATCGTTCTCGGTGGTTCTGCTGCGGTTGAGAAGGCAGCCCGCGACGCAGGTGTTGATCTCACTGTGCCCTTCGCACCTGGCCGTGGCGATGCGACCGAGGAAATGACTGACGCGGAAGCCTTTGCTCCCCTTGAACCTCTCCACGACGGCTATCGCAATTGGCTGAAGAAAGACTATGCGGTGTCGGCGGAAGAATTGCTGCTCGACCGCACCCAGTTGATGGGGCTGACTGCTCCGGAAATGACCGTGCTCGTGGGTGGTATGCGGGTGCTGGGCACTAACCACGGTGGCGCCAAACACGGCGTGTTTACTGATCGAGAAGGCGTTTTGTCGAACGATTTTTTCGTCAACCTGACTGACATGAATTACACCTGGAAGCCTGCAGGTGGCAACCTTTACAAGGTGTGCGACCGCAAGACCGGTGCTCAGAAGTGGACTGCAACCCGGGTAGACCTGGTGTTTGGCTCAAACTCCATTCTGCGCGCCTACGCCGAGGTGTATGCCCAGGACGACAACCGGGAGAAGTTTGTCAGGGACTTCGTCAAGGCTTGGACCAAGGTGATGAACGCCGACCGCTTCGATCTGGCCTGATCTCCTGCCATCCAGCAAACCCCGGGCGCCGTCGAGCGCCCGGGGTTTGCACTATTCGTCTATCCTGCCCTGTTACCCGTCGCATCCCCCCACCGAGGGGTCATCCCCCGCTTCCCACCAGGATTTGCCGGCGCATTTGCCGGAGTCGATCAGTTTCTTGCAATCGAGCATGCCCTTGCACTCGCAGCTGGTGGCGCCGCTGTCGTACTCGGTGCATTTCCATTCCTGGGGGCCACTGCCGGGGGCGGCGAACACCTTGGGTTTGGGCTTGGCAGGCTCGGCGCGCATCACCTGCTGGGCGGGTTCGCTGGTTCGCTTCGCAGCTTCCACCGGCGCGCGGGGACCGGTGCTCCCGGTCGCCTGGGCGCGGGTTGCCTCCGCCTGGGCAATCGGGGTGGTAGTGGCGAGAAATATGAGGGAGATGGCGATCATGGCCAGGGCGGTGAACGTCGAGGATATATTCATGGGAGCCTCCGGTCCGACCCCGGTGGTTGTCTGGGGCGGGGTCGGCTCTCGAAGTGTAGTCCCCTATAGTTTGCCCCGCATCCGCGCCACGCCTTCGCCCCAGTGGTGCAGCCGCTCCCAGAACGCTTCCCGGGTGCTGGCGAAGTTGTGCATGTGGCCCATGCGGGGGCATACGAAGACCGTCACATCACCCGCGCTCTTGAAGGCCCGGGGCTCCTGCCAGGGGTCCGGCACCACGTCCCTTTCGCCCACCGCCACCAGTACCGGCACATCAATCGCCGCCGCCTCCGGGGCCACGGTGCCGGGCGCCACCATCTGGATGGCGCAGGGGGGTGTGGTGGCGGAGCGCCAGCGGGGCAGGGAGCCGTCGGGGTTCCTGGCGTTGAGGTCGATGGCCACCAGCTCCGCCGCCACGTCGTCGTAGTGGAAGCACCAGGAGAAGGGGTGTTCCCCCTGGCTGGGGTCGCCCTGGAGGTCTTCCTTGCCCAGCACGGTCTTCTCGGCGGCGGCCATGGCTGCCCGATTGACGATCAGCGGCGCATCGAGGTTGCTGCCCCGGGGAATCCAGGGCCACTGGGGCTGGGGCGCGCCGGGCCGGCCCGGCACAACGGTGTGGATGGCGCTGTAGCCGAGGCTGGCGATACCGTCGAAGGGGGCGTGCTGGCCCTGCAGGACGATGGTGAAGCAGCCCCCCATGGACTGGCCGATGCCGAGGGTCACCGCGCCCGCGACCGGGGCCAGCTCGGGGAGCAGCTCGCCGCCCTCGAGTTTCGCCATCACGGCCTTGATGGTGGCGTAGTTGGCGCGGGCGACATTCTCGTAGCTCAAGACATTGCCGGGGGGGACGGTGGACTCGCCCACCCCCAGGTGGTCGCAGGCGACGAAGATCCAGCCCCGGTCGCAGTGGTAGCCGGCCTCGCCGCCGGGGGTGCCGGGCAGGTCGAGGTCGTAGTAGTGGCGGCCGTAGCCGCCGCCGGGGAAGGCGAAGCAAACCACCGGCGGGCTGGCCAGTGGGCCGTCGGGGAGGAACACCGTCACGGCGGTGTGGGCGGGGGTCCCGAGCCCCGCGGCATCGGTGACGTCGATGTGGAGGTCGATCTGTTTCATGGGGTTTCCCTGGTCGTTGTTATTGCCGCGCGGCGCGGGTGTTGGTGGGGCAGTGTAGGTAATGCCCGCATCGGGTGGCAATCCTCCCAGGGCCGGAGTCGGTCCGGTTTCCGCCCCGCCCGGGCGGCTGGTAGACTCCGGACAACCATGGAACCCCCGGCATGAGCGACACCAGACCGCAATCCCTCACCCGCACCGCGCAGGTCGACCTCGGCCTGCGCTGGCTCGACGCCGGCGATGCCGTGGCGGAGGGCGCCAGGCCGGGGGACTTTCGCGATTTTCTCGCCCGGGGCCGCGACCTGCCCGCCAGCCGCCGCCTGCCCTGGGCGCGGCTGTGGCCGTGGCTCGCCGCGGGCAACGGCGCCCTCGCCTGTGGGGCGCTGTTGGTGTGGCCCGATGGCAGCGGTGTTCACCTGCTGCTGTTTCTGCTCGCCTTCTGGGGCGCGCCGCTGTTGATGGTGGCCTGGACGGCGCTGGCCGGGCTGGCCTTGGGTCGTGCGCCCTGGTGGCGGGTTCTGGTGACCCGCCACCGGGACCCGGTGATCGCCCTCTGGTGCACCCGCCAGGCGCTGCTCGCCCAAGGCGGCTTCTGCCTCGGGGGCCTTGCCTGGCTGTGGCTGATGCTCGCCACCCGCCAGGTGATTTTCTACTGGAGCACCTCGATCCCGGCGATCTCGGCGGCGGTGGCGGGGTTTTTCGACCTGCTCGGCTTAGGGCTCGTCGCCCCGCCGCCGGTGGCCGCCGCCGAGGCCGGCGCCATCACCGGCTGGCAGGGTGCGCTGCTGGCGGACAGCGGCCCCTGGGCCGGCTGGCTGAGCGCCGTGGTGACCCTCTGGGTGCTGGTGCCCGTCGCCCTGCTGTGGGCCCTGTGCCAGTGGCGCCTCGGCGCCGCCCTCGCCCGCTGGCCAGACCTCAACCCGCACCTCGGGGTGCGCTACCGCCGCCTGTGTCAGGCGCAGGTCCACTACCGGGCGCTGGAGGCGGAGCAGCCCCCCGTGGAGGCGGCGGGGGCGCCCCTGGCCCGGGTCGGCCAGTGGCCAGCGGAGCCCGGCTTTACCTGGCCCGGCCTGCCGCCGGGGCAGCCGGCCGGATGCCTGCCATTGGGCACCGGGGATCTGCAGGCCGACGAGGCGCGGGTCAGCGCCAATGCCCGGGCCCTCAGCCACTGGTACCTGGCCGCCGCCACCGTGCCCACCGGCGATCTCGGCGATCTGTTGCGGCTCCACGGGGAGCGCGGCGGCGATCCCCGTCTCTACCTGCTGGTGGCGGAGACGGACGCCCGGCGCATCGATCATCTGAGCCACGGCTGGCGGGTCTTTCTCGACCGCCAGGGGCTGGCGATCCCGGTGGTGCTGGTGATCCCCGGGAGTGCCTCATGAGCGCCTGGCCCCGCTTCGCCGTGGTGGGCCACCCCAACCAGGGCAAGTCGAGCCTGGTGGCCACCCTGGTGCAGGACGACCACATCGCCATCTCGCCGGTGAGCGGCACCACCCGGGAGGCCCACCGCTACCAGCTGCTGCTGGACGATTCCGTGCTCTACGAACTGGTGGACACCCCCGGCTTCCAGCGCCCCCGCCAGGTGCTGGCCTGGTGCGCGGCGCGGGGCGGCGATGCCGCCGCGCGGCCGGCGGCGCTGGCGGCATTCGTCGCCGCCCACCGGGACGATCCCCGCTTCGGCGACGATTGCGCCCTGCTGGCCCCCATCCTCGACGGCGCGGGTATCGTCTATGTGGTGGACACCGACCAGCCCTTCGACGCCCAGTTCGAGGCGGAGCTGACCCTGCTGTCCTGGACCGCCCAGCCGCGCCTGGCCCTTCTCAACCCCCACGGCGGCGCCCCCGGCCGCCACGACGGCCAGTGGCGTGCCGCCTTGCAGCAGTTCTTTTCCCTGGTGCGCCCCTTCAACCCCCTGCTGGCGCCCTTCGAGCAGCACCTGGGGCTGCTCAGGGGCATGGCGGAGATCCACGATCCCTGGCGCGACGGCCTGCTGCGGGGTGTCGAGGCCCTGGCCCGGCAGCGGGAATCCCGCCACCGGGAGGCCGCCACCGTCCTGGTGGATTACCTCCAGGACCTGATGGGCTTTCATCTGCGGCTGCCGGTGGTCGGCACCCGGGACGCCATTCGAGCCCAGGGCCTCGCCCGCTACAACCGCGAGTTGCAGCGCCGCGAGGACGGCTTGCGGCGCACCCTGGCGGCCCTCTACGGCCACCGCCAGCTCGACTGGCAGAGCGAATGGCAGGCCCTGGCGGCGGAAGATCTCACCGACGCCCGGGAGTGGCGCGCCTGGGGCCTGTCCCGGGCGCGGCTGGCGTCCCTAGGCGCCGGCGCCGGGGCCATGACGGGGCTCGCCGTGGATGCCGCCACCGGCGGCGCTTCCCTGCTGATGGGTGCCCTGGTGGGGGGCGCCCTCGGGGGGCTCGCCGGCGGCTTCGCCGGGCGCGATCCCCTCAGTTTCGAGCTGGTCTCCCGGGTGCCCGGCTACGAGCAGTGGCAGCTTGGCCCCGTCCGCAACCTCGAATTCGCCACCGCCCTCGCCGGCCGCGCCCTGCGGGCCTGGTACCAGCTGCGGCTGCGCAACCACGCCCGCCGCGACGCCCTGCTGCTCGCCCCCCAGGACCTGTCCCACTGGCTCGATGGCCTCGACCGCCGGCAGCAGGTGCAGCTGCTGTTCTGGCTGCGCAAGCTGCTCAAGGGCCCCCTCGACGACAGGGAACAGGGCCAGCTGCAAACCCTGTTGCTGGCCCTGGGGGAGGCGATGGAGTCGGCCGCGGCGGGGGGCGGGACGGGTCAGCCCTGATCCCGCACCCAGCGCAGCAGATCCGCGCCATCCATGGCCGGAGCGATATGGCGCCCTTGGGCCAGATCGCAGCCAATTTCCCTGAGAAAACCAAGGGTTGCGGCGTCCTCCACGCCCTCGGCGGTGGTCCGTACGCCGAGATTGCGGCCGAGTTCCACCAGCGAACCCAGGGCGGCCCGGGAGCCGGGGGACGCCAGCGCGGTCCCGACCAGGGCGGGGTCCACCTTGACCTCGGAAAAGGGCATACGGACCAGCAGTGCCAGCGACGAATATCCGGCGCCGAAATGATCTAGGGAGAGCTGGAAGCCCTTCATCCGCAGTCGGATCATGGCGTCCATGGACAGGAGGGGATTTTCCATGGCGTGGCTCTCGGCAATTTCGAGCACCAGCCGTTCCTGGGGCAAGCCGGCGTTGGCGCACCAGCTGGCGAGGTTGCTGGTGAAGTCAACGTTGTGGAGGTTGCCGGTGGATATGGTCGCCGCCAGCAAGGGAGCCGACAGCCCTCTTTGATCAGGGCGGGTGACAAAGTGCCGGCAAAACCACGGAATTGCCTGGGCCAGTACCTCGCCGTTCACCCGCTCTGCGAAGCCCCCGGGTTGCCAGGCAGGCAGTGGTTCACCCTGTTCGATGGTGCCGGCATCGGGGTGCGGCCCGACAACCCTCGCCCCCACCGCCACGGCGGCCAGAGCACCGGTGGCGCAGTCCACCCGAGGCTGGAATGTCATTGTCAAAGGCGGCTTCCAGGTCGGCGACCCACCCCCCGCCGGGGCGGTGTCGGTGCTCAATACCGGGCTACCTTGTCTGTCGATCTCGGTGGCTTTCACCATCGTTTCTCTCCCCATGCCATCGTTCCCTGAAACCCGCGGGCAAACAACGGCGATGTCCTCCCCTGGGACCGCTCTGGGCCTCGACGGCCCTGTTTCCGCACCTTGGGGTGTCTCTTGGCTGACCTCTTGGAGTTTGGCGGCGGGACACTGATTCCATGAAAAAAAGCGCTATGCATTTGGGTTTTCATATCCTTGAACGATCTAATACTCCAGGGTGATCACGACGGTGTCGGCGTAGATGCCCACCCGGGCGTTCTGGCGGGCGGGAATGCGGCCGTGGACCCAGTGATTCACGGTGCCGTCGGCGGTGCCGGCGACGGTGGTGCTGCCGCCGCTGCCATCCCCCCACACCTGGCTGCGGGCCGGGTCGCTGTAGAGGTTGTAGGCCAGGCTGTGGGGACCGGCGAGCAGGGTCCGCTGGCCGTAGCCGCCGCTGCCGGGGCTGAGGGACAGGGTGTATGGGGTCGCCAGGTCGCAGCTGACGGTGATGGTGCCGGTGCTGTCCGTGTGACTGTTGCTGAACACGTCGTAGACGCCGAAGGCGACGCCGGTGCTGGCCAGGCCGCAGGCGGCGTGCCCCAGGTGGGGGGCGAGGGTCAACAGCAGCGCGGCGAGGCGGCGGGTGCTCATGGCCGCACCCCCCCACAGGCCACCGCGCCCAGCTCCACCAGGGGCTCGTCGCTGTCCGGCACCCGCAGGGTGAAGGGGCAGCGCTGGCCCCGCCAGCGGGCTTCCAGGCGGTTGACCGGTTCCAGGTCGGTGGCGAACACCTCCCCCCGCAGGCCCACCGGGAACAGGGTGCCATCGGTGGCGACCACCACGGCGCCGGTGGGGAGAGGATCGCCGTTGTCGAGCTCAAGGCGGAACAGGGCATTGCGGGAGCGGGTCACGGGGAATTCGAGGGTCACGCCGCTGCGGTGGTAGGGGGCGACATCACGCTCCAGGCCGCCGACATTGGCGTCGAGGGGCAGGTCCGCCTGGTCGATGCGCAGGCGGTTGCGCTGGTAGGCCCGCAGGCGTGGCACCAGCGCAACGCCGTCGCCGTTGGTGCGCGCCACCGGCTGATTGTCGGCGTAGACCCGCACCCCCGGAAAGCCCGGCACCCGCACCACGGCAAAGCTGTCGTCGATGGCGCGGCTGGCGAACAGGCCGCCGAGCAGGGCGATTCCGCCCCGGGCATTGGCCCGGGTGGCGGTCTGGCCGTTGAAGCGGGAGCCCTCCAGGGACCAGCTGCCGCGATCGTTCTGGTAGGCGACGCTGGCCCGCTGCTGGTCGCTGTCGCCGCCGCTGGCCTCCAGGCTGTAGCCGAGGCCGGTGCCCACCGGCAGGCTGCGCTGCACCCGGGCGGTGGCGCCGCTGCCGCCGTCCCGGTGGGTGGCGGCGAGGCTGGCGGTGGTGCCTTCCCGGTCCAGGGGCAAGGTGAAGTGGGCGCGCAGGGTGGTGTCGTTGCTGTCGAGAAAGTGCAGGGCGGTCAGGCTCAGGTAGCCGATGGTGCCGACGGCGATGCTGTAGCCGAGGTTGGTGAATTCCACATCCTCCCGCTGGCGGTGGTTCTGGACGGTGTAGCCAAGGCTCAGGGCACCCCGGCCAATGCCCGCGAGGCTGGCGTACAGCCGGCTCTGGTGGGCGGGGAGGGCATCCCCCGCCAGCATCCCGGCGCGGGCGAAGCCGGCGCTCGCCAGCTGGGTGTCGAAGCCGGCGCTCAAGCGCCTGCCCTGGCGCTGGGCGCCGAAGGCGAACAGCTCGCCGCGCCCCGGGTCCCCCTCACTGGCCGCGAGGGACCCGTACAGCACGCCGCCGGCGGGTAGCAGCCAGGAGGCGCCGAGGCCCGCCGTGGCCTGTGTACCCGCGCTGTCTTCGCCGCTCTCGCCATCCTCGCCGAGCAGCTGGCCGTGGGCCTCCAGCGTGAGGCGGTCGCTGATCCCGCCGCGCCAGGTGGCGGCGGCGAGGGGGCGGCCGTAGTCGAAACTGGCGCGGCCGTAGTTCTCGCGGATCGCCCCCAGCTCCACCGCGTACTCCCGCAACCCCGCCCGGAGCAGTCGCTGGCTGGCGTAGAAATCCTGGGTGATCACCTGTTCGCGGCCGAGGATATCCCGCACCACCAGGCGGGTCTGGCCCTGGCCGGTGACGGTGGGAATCTCGTCGATGGTGAAGGGCCCGGGGGGCACCTCCCGGCGCAGCCGCAGGGCGTCGTTGACGTAGAGGTCGAGGGTGGAGGGCAGGGCCGCCTCGCCGCCCATGGACAGCAGCGGCAGGGTGAGAAATTCCGGCTGGGTGCTGAAATTGGTGCCCCACTGGATACCGCCGAAGCGGACGCCGCCGCTCCACCCGGTGCCCCTGTTGGTGGTATCGCCCACCACCAGGGTGCGCATGCGCTCCGGGTCGTCCCGCCGCCACTGGGTATCGAGGCGCACCAGCTCCCGCTCCCGGCCGTCGGGGTCGCGGCGGGCGAGGAGGTTCGCCGTGCCGCTGCCCCAGCCGTTGAACACCCCCAGCTCGAACAGGCCCGCGGCCCGGACCTCGCCGTCGTCGCCCCGGGTGGCGGACAGGTCGTAGTTGGCGAAGGCGCCGAGGGGGGAGGGGGCGAGGGGCAGCGGGTCGCGGCGGGGGCCGTCGAGGCGGGTGGCGCCGAACAGATTGGCGGGGGCATCCAGGTCGAGGGTGAGGCGGCGCGGGTCCAGCCGCGCCTCGACGCCCAGGGTGGACAGCGGGTGGAAGCGCTCGCCCCCGTGTTCCAGGGCCCCGCCCTGGGGCGGGTTGATGCGCCAGTTGCGCAAATCCTCCTCCCCCAGCAGCACCTCGTCCGCGCCCCGGCGCAGGGCCAGCACCGTGGTGCGCTCCCGCTGGTTGTTGAGGCGGGCGTCGAGCCAGAGCTCCTCCAGCGCGGGGGCGACGGTGGCGCCCTCGCCACCGTCGAGGATGTTCTCGTCGTGGCGCGGCAGGGCCAGCTCCCGGGGCGCAGCGGGGGCCTGCCCAGGGCCGGCGGCTGGCGCGGTCGGGAAGAGATCCACCACCAGGCGGTGGCCGAGGCCGTGGTCGGGCTTCAGGTTGAAGAGGTTGGCGGTGACAGGGCCGTTGAAGTGGAGGGTAAGGCGCGGGGCGGTGTCATCGCCGTCGACGGCGTGGCCGCGAATCAGCGCCCCGTCGGCGGGCAGGGCGCGGGCCAGGGCGCCGGCAAGGCTCTGGGCCGCGACATTGTCGAGCACCAGGCGCAGCTCCCTGTCGCCGGGGTTGGAGAGCACCCGAAACGGCAGGCTGGCGTCGGTCTCCAGCACCAGGCGCACCCGGTCGGGCCAGTGGCCGAGGCGCACCGCCCGCACCGCCTCGGAGGGCGCGGATGTCGCCGTCGCGGCGGCGGGTGGCAGGATCAAGGCCAGAATCATCCCCAGTGCCAGGGCAGCCTTGCGCGACCCGCTAGTCCGAC